>OMGY01000028.1_pt1 | contig 142986 bp, 108 predicted proteins | sample 1674461 | NCBI WGS metagenome assembly OMGY01 (sample SAMN05578579, study PRJEB25193) | human gut metagenome | biome: Human Microbiome; feature: human-associated habitat; material: feces | host: Homo sapiens | place: USA:Birmingham | reverse complement strand
CTATTTCGACTTTTTGAAAAAGGGAATATGTAGCAAAAGAAAGATGTAAAAACAACAATTTATCACAAAGAAATTGCATATTGTTGCAAAAAGAAGATATATTTTAAGTCTTGAAAAGAAAAAAATATGTTTTCGGGCATCTTTTCAAAAACAAATGTATATCTTTGCACCATAGAGAACACTATAAAAGAGAAAACACATATAAAAAATCGGCTTACAAATGTAAGCAAAAAGAAAACAATAATATCATTTCAAAACTCAACCGCTATGAAATTTCGTATTCTCACTCTGCTGGTCGTTTCATTGCTCGTTTTCGACGCATCGGCCAAAGTAAGAAAAACAAAAAAAGCAGCTCAGGCAACAACCGAGCAACAAAATTCACCCTCGCAAATCACCATTAAAGGTAAAGTACAATTTACCTATAAAGGATATTGGAATTACGACCAACCCGCACCCGAATTCAAAATGACGGTTTATCAATACGAAGGGACACAGAAAAAAGTTTACGCCGAAGCCGACATCGACGATAACAACGAGTACACGTTGACCCTTCCCATCGCAACACCGGGTGTTTACACGGTAGACTGTGGCAAATGGCAATCGGTAAGAATCTGGGGAGAAGATGAAGACCTTACCATCAATTTCCGAGGCTTCGATACGGCCCGCGTGAAAATCAAAAATCCCCCTTATGTATATATTCAAGGCGGTCCCAAAAACGAGCTGATGAATCAGTACAATTTCTGTTCATACCGCAGCTATCAATCGATGATAGCCATCTCCAAAGCCGTCTATAATGCCAAGCTCGAAGAAGCTCCCCGTGCAGCCATAAACGGAGCGCTCTTTGAATATAACAGCGACGATTTCAAAGCTCGTATTCGTTACTTGGTCGAGCACAACGACACGCTTACCAGCGTATTGGCACTCTTGCCGTCTCTGAACAAAGAAGAAGACAAAGCTCTCATCGAAAGTACGTTGAACAGCCTTGCTGCTGCTCATCCCGGCTATGCTCCCATACAAGAATACAAAGACAAAGAAGCAAAAGCCAAAGCTCAACGCGAACGTCTCAATAACGGTAACCCTGCTCCTGCCTTCTCCTATCCGCAAATCGACGGCAAGATGCTTTCTCTCGCCGACCTCAAAGGAAAAATCGTATTGGTGGATTTCTGGGCGTCTTGGTGCGGTCCCTGCCGTAAAGAAATCGTCAATCTCAAAAAATACTACGAAGAATTCAAAGATAAAGGTGTCGAATTCCTGAGCGTATCGATCGATGCTGATAAGGACGCTTGGCTCAAAGCTGCCGAAGAAGAAAACATGCCTTGGTTGCAAATGCATGCCACCGACGGTGGTAAAAAACTGATGAGCGATTACCAGTTCGGCGGTATTCCTTACATCGTCCTGATCGATGCCAACGGTAACCTTTACGCCAAAGGTTTGCGCGGAGAAGCCATTCGCACGGCCATACAGAATGCCATCAACGGTGTAGCCCCCGAAAAACCGGCTCCCCGCAAATCGATCTCCATGGGTGCCATGTCGATGTAATAAAGACTTACATACTATAACCATTAAAATTTTTACGTATGAAAAAACTTAACGCTATGCTGCTTATGGCCCTTTGTGCCGTATTCAGTTTCACATCGTGCAGCGACGATGACAATGACACGGGATTCGGTATCACCGGTGTAACCGTTGCCACTTCGGAAGGAGCTTCCTATACGGGAGTTATCAACCAATCGGCATTGACAATCCAATGTACCGTTCCCATGACGACCCAGCCTTCGGAACTGGAAGCCTGCGCCCTTACCGTAAGTGCGACAATGAACACATCGGTTACCGTAAACGGTGCTGCTGTTGCGGGAGAAACATTCGACCTGAACGATCCGATCGTGCTCACCGCCTCGTATGACGGAAAGACCAAAGACTATACCCTTACGGTAGTCATCTCCGATACCGAAGACGACTTGGCCGCCGGTAAACAAATCAGCGCCGACATACGCACAGGAGGTATTCCTTCTAATGTGTACGATTACTCGGTAGCGTTCTTCGACGGTAAATTCTATGCCTTCACCTCGGGTTACACCGCAGCCGATTCTGCCGCATTCTATCAAGTATTTACCTCGACCAACGGTACTCGCTGGACCGAAGTCAATACATCGGAAATCATCGGCGGTATGGGAGCTCGTCCTGTCGTTTATGACAACAAACTTTACATCATGGGCGGTATCCGTGCCATCGGTACCGACCAAGACGGCAATGCTCCCGAAATCGAATCGAACGGTTGGAGTACCAGCCTTACACTGACGACTTTCCGTACATGGTCGACCAGCAATGGCAGTACATGGACCAACGAAAGCATCGAGGGGAATTCGACCCTTACCGACGATATGTTCAAAAGGCTCATAGGAATGGGTTCTTTCGGCTTTGTAGCTCCCACCCCCTACACATTTAAAGACAAACTTTATATGGAGAGCGGAGCTATGATGGCATTCGGCATGTTCCAAGGCTCCAATTCACAGCTCTTCGTCAAAGCCGACACCACCTATAATATAGTAACCAGTGCATCGAGTACACTGAAAAGTTTGTGTACGACTTTTACTCTGAACGATAAGGTATTTATCATGGGCGGTTCAAGAGGCTATGTCGGTGCAACGAACTTGCAAGCTACCGTATCCAGCTCGACCGACGGAGAAAACTTCGACGTAGTTGCCGATTCTACAAAAGTAGGTCCTATCTGCGGCGCTACTGTCGTAACCAACAAAGAAGGTAACACGGCTTATCTCTTCGGCGGTCTCTATTACGACGAAGAAGGAGCCCGTGTAATGAATAACAACATCTACAAGACTACCGACGGTATCTCTTGGACGGCAATCGAAGGTATCAATCCTCAATATACCGGAACATTCAGTCCGTATGTTGTTGTCGATGAAAACAACATCGCTTGGGTATTCGGCGGATTCAAAACCTTCTCCGGAAATTACACGCCATATTCGCTCACTGTCGACGATATGGATCCCTCGTTTGCCGCTTGGGCATTCGCTCTGAATTGATGATTTTCTCATAACCAGCAAAGTACTCTGCGCACAATCCCTGCGCAGGGTACTTTTTCAATCAAATACCGGGACTTAACATTATGAAAAAATTTTGGACAATATACACGGTACTATGCTGTATATTCTGTTGCGAAATGGCCTCGGCGCAAAACCTCACAAAAATATCCGGTACCGTACTCGATGAAAACAACGTCCCTATGGCGGGCGTAACGGTTTCGGTCAACGGGAAAGGCGCCACCTTGTCGACTTCGGACGGAACATTTACGCTCACCAACGTACCGACAGGTGCAACTATTTCTTTCTCATTTATCGGTTACGAAACCAATAAAGTAACCGTAGACAATCCCAAAATGGTCGAAGCCATACGACTCGTTCCGGCCGAAAACTCCATGCGAGAAATTACTGTTGTAGGTTACGGAAAGCAGGAGCGCCGCGATATTACCGGCTCGGTATCATCGGTCAAGCTCGACGAACAAAAATCATTTCTATCGGTCGACCAACTGCTGCAAGGCCGTGCGCCCGGTGTATTCGTCAGCAACTCATCGGGAGCTCTCGGTGGTGCCAATCTATTGACGATACGCGGCGTAAGTTCTATCATCGGCGAAAACAATCCCTTGTATGTCGTAGACGGAGTTCCCATCTACGGGACAGACCGATCTTCCAACTCGGTAGGGACAAGCGGCGGATCGGTAAGTGCCATCAGCATGGGTGGAACCTCGACCGGAGGAGGCTCTTTGGTCAATAACATGGACCTGAACTACTCTTTCGAACAAAATCCGCTCCTCTCTATCAACCCCGACGACATCGAATCGATCGAAATCCTGAAAGACGCATTCGCCACCTCTATTTACGGTTCACGAGGCTCGGCCGGTGTCGTCCTTATCACCACTAAAAGCGGTTCACGCGACCGTACATCAGTAAACGTTTCGTACACGTTGAGCATCGACAACCCCATCGGGAAACTCGATCTCATCAACGGGGACGAATACGCACAAATCTACTCCCAATATTACCCGTCCGATACCTATCGGGCAGGACATAATACCGACTGGCAAGATGCCGTAACCCGCAATGCCGTCAGCCATAATCTCAGCGCATCGGTCTCGGGCGGAAACAGCCGTTCTCGATACTTTTTCAGTCTCTCTTATGCCAATAACGAGTCGTATATCATCAATAACGACCTGCAACGTTACTCGGCACGTCTGAATCTCGATACGCAACTGAGCGACAAATTTACACTGGGTGCCAACGTTACCCTCTCTTTTGTAGACAACAATGCCCTTACGGCTCCCACCGTCTATAAAGACGCCATACTGCGCGCTCCCAACCTTCCCATTTACAACGAAGACGGCTCGTATTACTACGGCCACTCGCTCAACACCAAAGGGAACAACGACAACTACAACCCCGTCGCCTACGCACACGATGTTACCTCACAAAGCAAAAACATAACGACGATAGGAAATACCTATCTGCAATATGACGTAACACCGTGGTTGCAACTCAAAACCGAATTGGGTATCAATATCGCAAATACCCGGGCTTATACATATAAACCCGAACTTCCCGAGGAAGTAGCGGATCTGACCCCCAACAACCAAGCCTCGGAAAGCAATGCTCTGAAATACCGTGTCGTCAACAACAATACCATTACCGTAAACAAGGTGTTCAACGACCGCCATTATCTGCAAGCCGTCTTGGGACAAAGCTATGAGATAGGGCATGAATATAACAACACGATCTACGGGTCCAATTTCTTCAGCAAAGACATCAAAGGTATCGGGTCGGCCCAAACCTCCCGCGTATCGGCAGCCGGAGAAGACACATGGGCCCTGCTTTCGGCTTTTGCCCGCGTAAACTATCAGCTGATGCGCCGTTATCTTTTCGGCGTTTCCTATCGGCTCGACGGCTCTTCCCGATATAACCGCTTGCACCGGTTCATCAACATTCCCGCCGTATCGGCCGCATGGCGACTCTCCGAAGAAGATTTCATCGCCTACAACGCCCCGTGGATCGATGAACTGAAAGTGCGCGGATCGATAGGTTGGACCAGTCAGGACGCCAATAACAGCTACTACGGTGCACAGGCCATCTACGTACTGAACACCTCTTCGTCCTACGGTAGCGAGCAATTCCTCTCGATGTCGCAACCGAGCAACGTAAACCTCGACTGGGAAAAAACCATCACCTACGACTTGGGTATCGACTTTTCTGCCTTCAAAGAACGACTGAAACTGACGGTCGACTATTACTACAAACGCACCTCCGATATGCTTTTCTCTTCGGATCTGCCCGCTTACACCGGATATTCCACCCAATACCAGAATATCGCCGACATGCAGAATCAGGGGATCGAAATACAAGTCATATCCGATAATATCGTGCGGAAAGACTTCACATGGCAGACGATACTCAACGTCTCTCACAACAGCAATAAAATATTGAAGCTCAACTTCGAGGGAAATCAACTCGACCAAGCCAACAGTTCTTTCAAATACTATGCCGTAGGTTACCCCATGGCGCAATGGTATCTGCACGAATGGGTAGGCGTCGATCCCATGACGGGAGATCCCTTGTGGCGTCTCGCCGACGGTACGATCACTACCGTTCCTCCGGCCTCGAACTACGATACATCGACCGAAAACAAAAAAGTCTGCGGTACGGCCGAACCGAAATTTTACGGCAGTCTCACAAACATTCTTACCTATAAAGGGTTTGAATTGAACCTGATGTTTACATTCTCGGCAGGCGGCCACATGATCAACTCCACCCGTGCCCAGTTGCTCACCTATGCAACCGAATCGGCCAACAACTTGTCTCGCGACATTCTCGACTTCTGGCAGATACCGGGGCAGACAACCGATATTCCGAAACTGAAAAACAGTTCCATCATCAACAATTCCGACTACACCTCGTCGATCACCTCGACCCGGTTTCTCGAAAAGAACTCTTACCTGAGGCTGAAAACGCTCGAATTCTCGTATTCTCTCCCGAAACAGATATTGAGAAGGACGAAAACATTCAATCAGATAAAACTTTTCGTGGTTCTTACCAATGTGTTCACCATCAGTTCTTACTCGGGACTCGATCCCGAAGTGAGCGCATTCGGTTCGTCGGCAACCGCGACCGGATACGACAACCTGACGATGCCATCTTCACGAAGCTATCAATTCGGTATAAGATTCGGAATTTAACCACAGGAGGACAAACAACATGATGAAAAAAATCTTATTCACCATATCGACCCTCACGTCGCTGGCCCTGTTCAGCGCATGTGAACTCGACTATGCACCGCAAAACACGATGGTAGACGAGACGGTCTACAAAGAAGAGAAAACCGCACAATCGGCCCTTATCGGGGCATACACCCGCTTGTGCGTGCTGCTCTCGGGTGCACCCAACGACCAAAACAACTATACCAACAGCTATTTTGCATTCCAACTGGCCGACATCGGCACCGAAAATATCACGGTAAACAATGGTGCATCGAGTCTCCTTGCAATGGAAAAATGCGAATATACCACCGATGAGCACGACGGCTTCATCAAGAACATTTACCAATACGGCTATAACGCCATCGATTATGCCAACAACATCATCGCCGGAATCAATGAATTCGGACAATATGACCCCAAGATGATGAAACAGCATATCGCCGAAGCCAAATTCCTGCGGGCCTACGAATACTTCACGTTGCTCTGCATTTACGGCGACGGAGCATTGGTCGGCGAAGACAACGGCTTGGGACTGGTCTTGCGCCTTACGCCCTACGACGGATATAAACCCGAAGATGTACAGGCCCGCGAAACGGTCGGCTCCATTTACACGCAAATCATAAAGGATCTCACCGAAGCGATCCCCGATCTGCCGCAGACCGACTATGCTCCGGCACAACGTTACCGGGCTACCGCAACAACGGCAAAAGCGCTCCTTTCCCGCATTTACCTGTATAAAGGAACCTACCTGAAAAATATCGACGAACTGGAACAGGCTGCTTACTACGCCGGAGAGGTATTGAAATCGACCGTTATCACGTTCAACGACGAATATAACGACCACCGCACCAATATTTTCCCCAGCAACATCTACGAAAACTCGACCTATCCCGACCCGACCAATTATGCGACGGAACTGATATTTTTCCAACCCAGTCGCATCAGTACCAACGTATTCCCGTGCGGGTGGACAACGGTATTTTCAAAGACCAATTTCTCTACTTCCGACTCCCTCATCAACAGTTATCTGCCGGGAGATCTTCGCGGGTACGGCACCACAAACGAATACCTTATCCAACAAGGTTCTACAACGAACAACGCCAACCTGAAAGCGTCGATGAAATACGACAACGGAGGGTGCTACTGCGATGTACAATACATACGTTTGTCGGAAATAAAACTTACCCGTGCGGAAACTTTGGCCTACACGACCAACAGCATCGATGCAGAAGCCTTGCAACACCTCAACGACATTCGCTGTAAGCCTTTCCCCGAAGGTCAGAAACCGGCAGAACTGAAAGCCTCGGATTTTGCCTCGGTCGATGCATTCGTCGACTCCATACTCGTGGAACGTAACCGCGAACTGGCTATGGAAGGACACTATCGTTGGGATCTTATCCGTACCGGAAGAGATTTGAAAACCAAAGGTCTGCCCAATAATAAAAAAATATTGCCGATACCCGAATATGAAGTACAGATCTCGGACGGCGTCATCAAACAAAACAGCGGATTCTAACCTACAAAACACTTCATTTATGAAAAAATTAATGTTATTTTTCGCCGCACTGCTCCCCTTCTGCGGAGCAACGGCACAAGAACAGGCTCAAACCGAAACCGGCATATCCTTCCTCGAAGGAACTTATGCCGAAGCTCTCAAAGCCGCCAAAGATGCCGGACGTATCTTGTTTATAGATTGCTATACCCAATGGTGCGGACCTTGTAAACAAATGGCAAAAACCACCTTCAAAGACGCCGAAGTCGCCGAGTTTTTCAATGAATCGTTTATCAACCTGAAACTCGACATGGAAACTCCCGACGGTATCGCCCAAAAAACGAAACTGGGAGTAAACGCCTATCCTACACTGGTTTTCGTCGACCCCAAAACCGAAGAAGTCATTCATAAAATCGTCGGCTCGTGCAGCGCCAAAGAATTTATGAAACGTACCGTATCGGGACTCTCGGGCAACAACATCAAAAGCATGACCCAACGATACAACAACGGAGAGCGCAGCGATGAGTTCATCGAAGAATATATCGACGTGCTTGCCGAGGCCAATGACAAAGAGATGTTGACAAAACTGGTACCCCAATACCTCGACAACAAGTATGAAAAGATGCTTACCGACCGCAAACTTTTCAACTTTTTCATGAGCTATATCGAGTCGCCTTATTCCAAACCGTATGTCTTCTTCCTCGAGAACAAAGACAAATTCACCGAACAATACGGCGAAATGTATGTCAATATGAAAGAACGCTATACATGGAATCTCTATGGTCGTAAATTCGTGGTAGAAGGGGAAAACGGGACCTACACGTTCGACGACAAAGGTTTTGCCGACTACATGAAATACATGAAGAAAAACAAGGTAAAAGATGCCAAGAAAATCGAAATTTCGACCCGTATGTACTTGGCTGAATGTACCCAAGACTGGAAAAAATATATTTCTTACGGCGATAAACTGATCTCGAAATACGACGCCGATCTACTCGATGTCTATAACTGGGCTATCCGCATCAACAAAAACTGCGACGATCAGAAACTGCGCAACCACGCCGCTGTCTGGTGCGACAAATATGCCGCTCAACTCGAACAGGAAGCTGCCGAAAGAGCTGCCCAAGAAGCCAAAGGAGGCATGACAATGGCCATGCGTATGGGCCCGCAAGCCAACCATTTCGTACAAATGGCAGAAGAACTTCGCGCACCTAAGAAATAAACATTATTCTTCGATCGAATTATAAAAAGGGCTGTGTCCAAGACACAGCCCTTTTTATATTCTCCCCTACGGTAAATCAGAAAACACTCGGCATACAAGATAAATAATCGCTTCATCATTTTTTAAGATCTCTCACTTACGTTCGAGACGACAAGCGTGTCATTCCGTCGACCGTAAAGCGGAAGAATTACTTGACAAGTAGTGCTGCCTTTGCAGTACAATGTCATTCTGAATAGAACGAAGTGTAATGAAGAATCTCAACAGATAGAGAGCGTATCGCAAGACATCTCTCACCATCGTTCGAGATGACAAGCATGTCATTCTGAACGAAGCGTATGCGATGTGAAGAATCCCTATCCAAGAACAAAAAAGAGGGATTCCTCACATACGTTCGGAATGACATTAGAAGGGTAAGGGCGGTAAAAACAAAACGGGTGCGAATTACACACCCGTTTTTAGAGGAGTCTTTACTTATGTTTCAGAGGGTGTATGTCATTCTGAGGGATTATCCCGAAAAATCTTTTCTTTATTGTCAGAGATTCCTCGTCGGGCTTGTGCCCTCGCTCGGAATGACACGGTTGTCATTCTGAGGTGTGAAACGCCGAAGAATCTTCTGCGAAACATAATTCTTAGCCCGCAATGAAAGAATCGTAACCGTTGCCAAATTTTCGGTTGTCAGTTCATCGGCCTACAACAAGGAAACATATTTCTTACGGGATTCCATGCACTTGATTTGACGTCGGTTCGGAATGAAAAAATGAGAGCACACTTTCAAAGCATACTCTCATGAGACAGCAATATTTGCAAAAAGAGCTATTCTGCCAACGGATAATAAGCGTCTTTCATATCGAATTTTACAAAATCCTCATACGAATAGGTAAATTCCTCGCCCAAAGCTCTTGTCATCACCTCTTTATAAATGACAGCACGACATGGGGCACTGAACTGTTGGTCACGGTCATACGTGCGCATAATGCTGTTCTCGGTAGGACGCCACACACCTTTTCCCCAGTAATTTCCACCTTCATAAAGACCGATTTTTTCATCGGCATAGCGCTTGTCTCCGATAAAATCGGCCCACCAAACCGAAGCCGTATCATGAGTAAAGGCCATATTACGACCGTAATCCCAACGATCGTATTCGGTCACATAATAATCACGGGTATCGGACGGGATTTCCGACATGGCATTACCACTCTCTACATACTCGTCGGCCAACCAACCGATGGAATGGCCCACACTCTCGTGCCAAACGGTCTTGGCAAACTTGGGTTCTATCGTCGAAACACTGAACGAAGTACGGTCGGAAACATATTCCATTCCCGCCGAACCTCCGTGTACCATATTATGAGCAACAAGCATCACAATACCGCCTCGCGGAGAAATGCCGGTACTGGCCGCAATATAATCGAGAATACCCGGCGTATCGCACAAATAGTATCGGTTATTGACATTAGGCTGGTGCGTACCGAATTTCGTCTCTACCTCCCAGTCATTCGTCAGCCCGTCGGAAGAATATGTCATACCTTTCTCGGGAGACTCGACATATACCAAATAAATATCGAAATAGTCCCGCAAGGAAGTCATCGGCTCGATGGCAAACATTTGCTCCACGCTGAACTTCATGACCTTCTCGGCAATACCATCGACAGCATTACAGGAATAATCGAAGCCGTCGCAAAGAATAAACATATTGATGCCGTTCCCTTTGCTATGCGTCTGGTAAATTTCGAAATCACCATCGGCATGATATTGGGTATGCAATGCACTATCGGGATCGTAAAGCGAAAGGAAATATCCGGCAGCCTGAGGAGCCAACGACTGGCTCATCTGGTATTTCTCCACATCGGCGCACAATTTTTGCCATATATCCACGGGAAGTCCCATAAAACGGCTACGACTGATATTCAAAGTAATACGCTCGGCCGAAAGATCCATAAGATGAGGTGGGATATTCCCTCCCAAGAAACTCTCTCCGACCGAGAAATAGGTAAAACCCGATAACGAATCGGGCAAAGTCCCCCGAAACACACTCGACGCTTTGAGATAGGTCAGATTTTTCATGCTCGCTATTTCCGCTGGAAATTCGATAAAAGCTTTCCCGGTATTGTTATCGATGGTAAGGGAGTCGAGATTGACCAAAGCCGAAATACCTTCCAGCGTAGAATAATTCTTTGCCCGCAATGAAAGAGTTGTAACCGTTGCCAAATTTTCGGTTGTCAGTTCATCGGTCTGCAACAAGGCAAGCAAGGCAGCTCGTAAATTCTCGTCTCCTATCACTACCCCCTCAGCCGGTATAGTATCGGTTGTAGGTGGGACAACTATGTTATTGTCGGAAAAAGGCTCGTCATCGGAACAAGACACAAATGCAAACAGGCATACTGCAATGCCGAAAACCGACCGTACAAAACGGCCCACGTAAGAATAATCCATATATTTAATCGATATAATTTTATCTTTGCAAAAATAAGATAATATCTGACACACAATCATCTCGCCACCAACTTTATTCCTTCCCGACGACATTTTTAACACAACCCGAAGCTATGCCAAGATTTCTCTGCCGAAGAATAAGATTTTTCATTACATTTGTAACATCAAAACATAGATAGAAAAACAGGCTGGACTCCCGAATAAGGATACTTTCACACCCGACTATCTCTGCTTCGAAGACTTTTTTTACTATGAGTACGACAGGAAACACACCCCCGCCATCAGGCCATCATTTGCTGGTAGAACTTCGCAACGACGGCATCTATTTCGCCTCTTTCGACCCGCTCGAAGATGATACGTATCAAAGTTGTTCCGTCTCTTTTACCGCAAAAAACAGACCGTTGTGCGAAAACGTAAAAAATTGCGTTTATGAAAATCCGCAGTTGTTGCAGGAATACGACCGTACTTACATACTTGTCGATACTTCGCACTTCACATTCGTACCCGAAGAGCTGGAAAAAGAGGAAGAAAACCGCCTTCCCTACTATAATTTCTGTTTCTCGGGACACGATGACCACGTAATCGAGAATCACTTGGTTCTCAACCACGCCTATCTGTTATTCGGGGTCGAGCACGAATTATATACATTTCTCTGTCGGACGTTTTCAAACCCGATCATATTGCATCCGTTGGCTTCGCTCTGCGAATACTTTTTCCTCCACAGCCGCAACGGTAACGAGACAAAAGTATATCTGCATTTAAGGAAAGAGAGATTCGACCTCATCGTATTCAAACAAGGGAGGTTACTCCTCGGCAATACGTTCGACTACTCTTCTGTCGAAGACATAGCCTACTATACCCTATTGGCTTGGAAACAACTAAGTCTCGACCAAACTCGCGACCGCATTTACCTCGCCGGACAAAAAAGTTTGCGACAACCTCTTATCGAACTTCTACAAAAATACATAAAAACGGTACTGCCTTATCCATTCCCTTCGCAACTTTTCCGTATCGGAAAAGAGACGATCGATGCCCCGTTTGAACTCATAACCATACCTCTATGCGGATTATAAGCGGCAAATACGGTCGCCGCCGTTTCGACGTGCCGACCCATATAAAAGCAAGACCCACAACCGATTTCGCTCGCGAAAATCTATTCAATGTTCTTCAAAATCTACTCGATTTCGAAGGAATGAAAGCTCTCGACCTTTTCGCCGGGACAGGAGCCATAAGTTTTGAACTGGCATCGAGAGGATGCAGCAAAGTCGTTGCTGTCGAAAATTATCCGGTACAATACAATTTTATCCGCAAAGTGGCCGCCCAACTCAATGCCCGTGAAATCTTACCCATCAAGGGAGATGTATTTCGTTTCGTCCCGTCATGTCGGGAAAAGTTCGATTTCATCTTTGCCGACCCGCCTTACGACTTACCCCAATTCGACGAAATCGCGTCACTCGTACTCAATGCCGGACTCTTGGCTCCGGGAGGACTTTTTGTCCTCGAACATTCAAAAAAATATGATTTCTCTAATCTACCTGAGTTCGACCAACAAAGAGTATACGGCAGTGTCAATTTCAGTTTTTTCTCTCCCGACAAAAATCAAAGAAGCGATTCAGAAGAATAGAAATCGTAGAGAAAAACGTCCCTCAATAAATTGTTAGCCAACGATCAGCCGAATAATTCAAGTGTCGGATTTTTCGATGATTTTTCCAACCAGTCGAAATAAAGACCAGTAAGCCGGGAAAATGCGTAACGCCCTATTTCCCGATACGGGACCCGAACATAAGAAAACAAACCGTCGGGAATAGTATCGATTTCTATCGTATGAAAGGTCGCATAAATAATCCGATGCGACAATATATGGCGATGCGAAAACGGAGGATTGATAACTCGAACCTCGCTATCTCCCAAAATTTCCCGGTAAAAATCGTCATGCTGCAATGCCTCAAAGGACAATTCCTTATCGCTTTCCATCAATACGAATTCATACAGATTACGCCAAATGTCTTTTCCGTCCCGACGAGTTATGAATACATCATCGCCGCAATGTACGACCAAATAATTGAAATAGCGGGGCAATACTACGGTTTTTCCCGACTTTACGGGGTACATATCGACCGTACCTGAGGCAACTGCTTCGCAAGAAAGAAAAAGCGGACAGTCGGGACACCGGGGGGAACGCGGCAAACACTGCAACGCACCCAATTCCATAATCGCCTGATTGTAAAGAGCCGGATAACGACGGTCGAGCATTTCATCGGCCAAAGCCGCAAATAATTTGCGTCCCGCCGTCGTATCGATGGGAGTATCGACGGCAAACAATCGGGAAAGGACCCGATACACATTACCATCGACCACCGCATGAGGCAAGCCATAGGCAAAAGACGCTATCGCCGCAGCCGTATAATCTCCAACCCCTTTGAGAGAGCGTATCCCTTCGTAAGTATCGGGAAACCGCCCCTCGAAATCCCGTATCACTTGACGGGCGGCGGCATGCAAATTCCGGGCACGGCTGTAATACCCCAACCCTTCCCAATATTTCAAAACCTCATCTTCCTCGGCAACCGCAAGCTCATGCACATCGGGAAAACGCTCTATAAAACGCCGGTAATAATCCAATCCCTGTGCAACTCGTGTCTGTTGCAGAATAATTTCAGAAATCCATATTCGGTACGGATCGGTCGTTTCCCGCCAGGGTAACAATCGTTTGTTCTCTTCAAACCAGCGTTCAAGACGGGTTGCGACATTCTTCTTATCGGGCATATAGGGTATCAATTTTATTGCAAAAGTAATGAAAAGCATCGAGTATAACCGCTGCAATTTTCAAGAAATAGAAAGATTCCCGCATCATATAACAGGAATTATTCCCTAAAAATAAAAAAACGGGCCTTCTCAAATCCGGGAAATAAAATATCAGCTATCGTTATTTTTCTTATGTTTGCAACATAAACTTTCAAAGAATACCCATGAAACAAATCCTCACTCTGACATTTCTTTTTTTCGCCCTATGCGCACCGGCTAAAATAGTAAAAAAAAATGTCCCCAGCCATAAGATGAATCGTTCCATTCCCTGCGTCATCGTCCTTCCCGACAGCTACGACAAAAAAGCCGCTTATCCGGTCATCTATCTTCTGCACGGATACGGAGGCGATCAAAATTCTTGGATCACCATAAAACCCGCCCTGAACGATATCGCCACCCGAGACAGTCTCATTTTCGTCTGTCCCGACGGAGAAAGCAGTTGGTACTGGGATAGTCCCACCGATCCACAATCACAATTTGAAACATTTGTTTCCCAAGAGCTTACTTCCTATATCGATAAACATTATGCAACCCGTAGCAACCGCGAAGGTCGTGCCATAACAGGTTTCAGCATGGGCGGACACGGAGGTCTGTGGCTCTCGATGCGCCACCCCGATATATTCGGTGCCGGCGGTAGTATCAGCGGAGGAGTAGACATACGGCCTTTTCCCGAAAACTGGAAAATGAAAGAGCAACTCGGCAGCTACGACGAATATCCCGAACGCTGGAACGAATACACCGTCATCAACCAACTCGACAGCCTCACCGACAAACAACTGCATATCGTCATCGACTGCGGATACGGAGACTTCTTCTATAAAGTCAATCAACAACTCCATAACGAACTTCTCAAACGTGGAATTCCGCACGATTACTACAATCACCCGGGACGGCATACCGTCGAATATTGCGGAAATGCCATCGATTATCAAATCGTATTCTTCAACAAATATTTTGATTCTTCCAAATAAACGGGTGTTTTGTTAACAGCAAAGTTGTTTTTCACACAAACATTGTTAAACAGGAAAAGATTTTCACATAAATATTTGGAAGCGTTCAAGCCAAACCTTATATTTGTACCATGTTTTTTCATAGTATTAAATTTAAGGTTTACAAAGAAAACGGGTTGTCGTGAGACAACCTTTTCTTTTTATGTAAGTCCCTTTCTATAAACCGAAAAAAAACAAATCTTCCGACTCCTCATTCTATCGATTTTAATTGTCGTCCCACGTACATGCAGGACTCAAAAAAACAAAAGTATCCGACAACCGAATCAAGAATTTTTTCGATAAAAAAATCTGTATTGTCGTTGTGAGACTATACTTATCCGGTAAAATTTTTACCAAACGGCAAAAAGCGGGAAAACACCTCTCAAAAAAATAAGCGGGAGATTATAAGCGGTTGAAATATTATTTATATTTTCGTCCCGAATTAAGAAAAGACACGATGATAAAAGAAAAAGTTACGATAGAATACTGTTTGAATAACGCCTCTCCAAACTCGGTATGGGATTTTATCAGCTCGGCCAACGGATTAGCCGATTGGTTTGCCGACAAAGTCGATTGTAACGGTCGGACATATACATTCCACTGGGCTGCATCGCAACAAACAGCCCGACAAACGGGATACCTCAATGGGGTATTCGTCCGTTTCAAATGGACCGACGAAGAAGACCCGAAAGCCTTTTTTGAATTCCGTATCAACGTAGATGAGTTAACGAGCAACGTAATGCTCGAAATTACCGATTTCACGCTTCCCGAAGAGAAACAGGAATGCGTCGATTTGTGGAATGAACAAATTTCTACGTTAAGACGAAAACTCGGTTCCTGAGGGAAAATCAATCATCGTTCCTCATCGTGCTTTTCAGAAACAAGGAATGAGGAAATCCGTTTTTTTCATTACTTTTGCAAAAAGAACTAAGCCTGTCATGCCGCTTGTCAAGAAACTATATCTCTTTATCCTGAATACGTTTCTTCCGTTATTCCTGATGACATTCTTCATCAGCCTTTTTGTGCTGCTGATGCAATTTCTATGGAAATACGTCGATGAATTGGTTGGCAAGGGTATCGAGGTCGGCGTCTTAGGCGAATTGTTCTTTTATGCGGCACTTACCATCGTACCTATGGCCCTTCCCTTGTCGATGCTGCTGGCGTCTCTCATGACATTCGGAAACTTGGGCGAACGTCTCGAATTACTGGCCATAAAAGCGGCGGGAATTTCTTTGCGGCAAACCATGAATCCTTTGATTATCGCCGTACTTTTCATCGCTGCCGGAGCTTTCTTTTTTCAAAACAATGTCCTGCCCAAAGCGCAAGTCAAGATGTATGCCTTGCTTTTCTCGGTACGACAAAAATCGCCCGAACTGGATATTCCCGAGGGCGTTTTCTACGACCAGATAAGCGGATACAATCTGCTGGTAAAGAAAAAAGACCGGGACACGGGAATGCTCTACGATCTCATGATTTACGATTTCTCCGAAGGATTCGACAACGCAATGGTTATTTTGGCAGACTCCGGGAAATTGAGTTTCACCGATGACAAACAATATCTGTTTTTTACTTTGCATAGCGGGGAGTCTTTCGAAAACTTACGCAACCAGCGTACCAATTCGCAAAATATTCCTTATCGGCGGGAAACATTTTCCACCAAAGAAATCCTTATCCCGTTCGATGCAAACTTCAATCGCATGGACGAAGGAATGATGCAAAATCAATACATCGGACAAAACATCGGACAACTCACACACTCCATAGATTCGCTTACCGGTCGTATCGACAGTATCAGCAGCCGTATTGCCGGAGAATTAAAAAACAGCTATTTCAACATCAACATCACAAATAAGCCATCTGCTGCAACCAACTTTCAGCCTTCAAAAGAAGAATACGATAACGCGGTTCCTATTACCGGACATATCGACATCGACAGCATTTATGCCAACGCGTCTTTACAAGAGCGGGAGAGCATGCTGAGCCGGGCATTGGGACGAGCCGAAAGCATACGTCAGGAGTACGAGTATCGAAGCATATCCACCAATCAGCAACAAATATTGGTACGCCGACACGAAATAGAGCGGCACAAAAAATTCACCCTCTCATTTGCCTGCCTCATCTTCTTCTTTATCGGAGCTCCGCTGGGAGCTATCATTCGGAAAGGCGGATTGGGAACACCGGTCGTTATTTCGGTTCTCCTGTTTATTTGTTACTACATCATCGACAATACCGGCTATAAATCGGCGTTAAACGGTCGATGGGCAGTATGGGAAGGCATGTGGCTCAGTTCGGCTGTACTATTGGCTCTTGGTATTTTTCTCACGTATAAAGCGATCAACGACTCGGCCGTATTCAATAAAGACGCCTACCTCAATTTCCTGCGCAAGATCATCGGAAAATCCGAGACACGCAACGTTGTTCACAAAGAAGTTATCATCGATGAGGCCACTCCCGAGGAAATTCTCGAACAGGTCGAAACCCTCGACAAAGAATGCAACAGCCTCATCGAGAAAACCGGAGGTAAGGTCCAGTCGTTCTTTTCCTACTGGACTCGCGGTTACGACCGCAAAGCCATACACCAGTTACACGATGAAGTCGAAAATTTCGTGGAGAGAGCACAGAACTGTCGCTCGGCATTGCTTGTTTCCAAACTGATGGATTATCCCATATTACGCAACCTGTTGCTCTATAATCCCTGCGGGCATAAAACCATCGGGTGGATCATCATGTGGCTGTTACCCATCACTTTACCGCTCTATCTTATCGGGAATTGGGAACAAAAACAGTTACGGCATGAACTGCAAGTAATACGTCATACCAACCGGGAAATCGGAAATATCGCCCGGCAACTCATCGACGAAAGAGAAAAAGAAAAATAGATAAAATCCCCATATCCGGGGAAGAAAGGAAAGAAATCACATGTCTGATGCAACAAAACTGAGTACCATCGAAGAGGCTATCGAAGAATTCAAGGCCGGGAATTTCATTATCGTCGTCGACGACGAAGATCGTGAAAATGAGGGAGATTTCATCATCGCCGCCGAAAAGATCACTCCCGAAAAAGTCAACTTCATGTTGAAAGAAGGACGAGGTGTATTGTGTGCCCCTATCACGATGCAACGTTGTTCCGAACTGGGACTCGACAGGCAGGTCATCACCAATACATCCTTACTGGGAACACCATTCACGATTACCATCGATAAAATCGACGGCTGTTCCACAGGCGTATCTACTCACGACCGAGCCGCAACAATCCGTGCATTGGCCGATCCGGCTTCAACTCCCGAGACATTCGGCAGACCCGGACATATCAACCCGCTTTACGCACAAGATAAAGGCGTACTGAAACGTGCCGGACACACCGAAGCAGCCGTAGACATGGCTCGTCTCGCCGGCTTATATCCTGCCGCCGCCCTTATAGAAATCATGAATGAAGACGGCACAATGGCGCGTATGCCCCAACTGCTCGAAAAAGCCCGGCAGTTCGGTATCAAAATCATCGCCATACGCGATCTCATTGCCTACCGTCTCAGACAGGAATCACTCGTCGAGAAAGGACCAGAAGTCGATATGCCTACCGCATACGGTCATTTCCGATTGATTCCCTTTCGACAAATATCCAACGGTTTGGAACACATCGCCCTCATCAAAGGGGTATGGAAACCCGACGAGCCGGTTCTCGTGAGGGTACACTCTTCCTGCATGACAGGTGATATTTTCGGTTCGAAACGGTGTGAATGTGGAGACCAACTGCATCTCGCCATGCAAACCATAGAGAAAGAGGGAAAAGGAGCCATCATCTATCTCAATCAGGAAGGCCGGGGTATCGGACTGATGGAGAAAATGAAAGCATACAAACTACAAGAAGAGGGCATGGATACGGTAGATGCCAACATCTGTCTGGGACATAAGGCCGACGAACGCGATTACGGCGTGGGAGCACAGATATTGCGACAGATCGGTATCGGCAAGATGCGTCTGCTCACCAATAATCCGGTAAAACGGGTAGGGCTCGAAGCCTACGGGCTCGAAATCGTAGAAAGCACTCCTCTCGAAATAGAACCGAACCCCTACAACCTCAAATACATGCGCACCAAAAAAGAACGCATGGGACACACGCTGCACCGTGTCGACTAACTTTTCAAGCCATTCCCTATGGACTACGTACGCATATATGCCGATAATCCCAACCCGAAAGAGATAGAACGGGTAGCCGCCGTACTGCGCGACGGCGGTATCATCATCTACCCGACCGATACGTTATACGCTATCGGTTGCGATGCTCTCAACGTACGCGCCGTAGAACGGATATGCCGACTGAAAAATATCGATACAAGAAAAGCTCTGCTTTCGATTGTCTGCCCCGATTTGAGCATGCTGAGCCAATATGCCAAAGTGAGCAATGCCCATTTCAAACTTATGCGCCGGAATTTACCGGGAGCTTTTACATTCATACTCCCTACCAGTTCCCAGCTGCCCCATATTTACAAAAACCGCAAAACCGTAGGCATACGTGTTCCCGACAATGCCATAGCCCAAGCGATAACCCAAGAGTTGGGCAATCCGCTGATGTCGACATCTATTTCCCCTCGTCATACCGAAATCGAATATCTAACCGACCCGGAACTGATACAAGAAGAATTTGAAAACACCGTAGATCTTTTCGTCGACGGCGGAACAGGCGGACACATACCATCGACTATCATCGATTGCAGCAAAGAAACGCCCGAAATTACACGGGAAGGAAAAGGTGAACTCATCGGATAAACCCAACCGTTGAAAACGGCAATAAAAAAGAATATATGTCTCAAATTATCATGGCAGGGATATATTCATTTTTTATTCAGAGAGAAAATCTCCCACTGTCTTGTTCCCTCAAAAGAAAGAATCTTTCTGAGACAGTATGGAAGATTCTTCTCTATATTACAAAGAAGGGATGTCATAAAAATATGACATCCCTTCTTTTGCATAAAAGCAACTGCCTCTTTTACATAAGAATTAATTTCCGTCAGGTTTCTCTATTTCGGTAAAAGGGCTGAGATCCCATACGAAAGCATCGACATCATCGGGATGCGCAGGATCATATTCCTCAAAGTCCTTGATATAACGAGCCAATCCCAATTTTTTATCTTTAATTCCCTGTAAAATACATTTGGCGATTTGATATGCCCCGTAAGGATTGAAATGCGTATTGTCTTCAAGAGCCTTTGTCTGTCCGGGAAAAGTGTTGGCAGGATATTGCACAAAAGCACGGCGGGACCCCTCTACACCAAGCGTCTCATAGAGCGTACGGGTCATCTCGTTGAGCTCGATAACAGGAACGCCCTCCTCTTCGGCCAGTTTGCGCATAGCTGCGGGATATTCTCCATGCGTATCCTTTATCTTACCGTCATCACCGAAACTGCGACGCTGGGTAGGCGTTACAAAAACAATCGTGGCCCCTTTCTCGCGGGCTTTTACGATATACTCTTTCAGGCTGTCGTAGAACGACGTCCACGGACCTTTTCCCTTGCCTTTCTGTTTCTGATCGTTATGTCCGAATTCGACAAAAACATAATCGCCTTTTTTCATTTGCGTGAGAGCCTTGTCAAATCGACGTGCCGCAAGGAAAGTATTGGCCGATTCCCCGCTCTCGGCATAATTGGCAACAGCGACCTTATCGGTAAAAAAGCGCGGTATCATCTGCCCCCAACTGCCCCACGGCTCATTGTCCTGATCGACAACCGTAGAATTCCCGCACAAAAACACGGTTATCGGTTTCTGCGTAGGTTCTATCACAACCTCGGCAACACGCGGCGCCGGTCCGTTAAATTCGAACGTCAGCTTATTGTCCCAATTAAGTTTTTTCTTTTCGCGGGGTTTGATGCGTACCCTCTCAGTATCGGAAATACGGGTATTGCGCTTGTTCACGATAAAAGTTTCTTTCTTGAACTTTCCGGCATCGGTCTTCTCTCGCTCTATGAAAAGCCTCCGCGACTCGGCCCTCACGGTCGTTTCACCGGCAGATACGGACGAGCCTAACTTTACGGTTACTTTATAATTTCCGTCGGGAACATTCACAGAAAAGAAAAACGGGGCTTTTCCATCGGACGACGGGAGTTGCCCGAAGTCGAACCCATAACCGAGCGCATCGTTATAAACCGTCGACGCATCTACGCCGATATAGCCTTTCCGTGGATTTCCCGTAAAATCGAAACGATAAGTTCCCTGTGCATAGGCTGTTACCGTACAAACAAAAACAGCCATCAATAATTTCAGTCTCATGTATGTTTCACGTATTAATTTCGCTGGACGACAAAGATAGGGATAAAAAATGAAACCGTTTTTACAAAAAAGGACGATTTCTATTCCCTTCCCTTCGCAGGAACAAGTCCTTTTTCCAATGCCACCCCCAACATATACCGATATGCGGCTTCCCGTTCGTTCGGTATAATGCCGTCGAGTATGGCTTCTTTAATGGCCGCTTTTATCTCCCCCACGACACGGCAAGGTGTAAGCGAAAAAACAGCCATTATCTCCTCTCCGGTAACCGGAGGCTGAAAATTCCGTATGCGATCTTTCTCCTCAATATCATGCAACTTGGTACGCACAAGTGCAAAATTATTGAGTATCCGACGCACCTTCTCCTGATTTTTAGAAGTAATGTCGGCCTCGCAAAGCAGCATGAGCGAATCGATGTCATCTCCGGCATCGAAAAGCAGACGGCGGACGGCCGAGTCGGTAACCTCTTCCTCGACCAAAGCGATAGGCCGCATATGCAGTTCGACCATCTTCTGCACAAACTTCATCTTCTCATTCATCGGCAACTTCATACGACGGAATATCCCGGGTATCATTTTTGCACCCACATAATTGTGATTATGGAATGTCCAGCCCAATTTGGCATCGTACCGCTTGGTCACCGGTTTGGCGATGTCATGGAATACCGCAGCCCAACGCAGCCACAGGTTGTCGCTCTTGGCCGCCAACTGGTCGAGAACTGCCAACGTATGGAAAAAATTATCTTTATGCCCCCGACCGTCGACCGTTTCCACTCCTTTCAAGGCATGAAGTTCGGGAAAAATAATCGGCAACAGCCCGCATTTTTCGAGTAAAAGAAAACCGATGGAAGGGCGGGACGACATCATCATCTTGTTCATCTCATCGATGATGCGTTCGCCCGATATGATTTTGATGCGTTCCCGATTGCGGGAAATCGCATCGAAAGTATCGTCGACGATCCTGAAACCCAACTGTGTTGCAAAACGTATCGCCCGCATCATGCGTAAAGGATCATCGCTGAATGTAATATCGGGGTCGAGCGGAGTGCGTATGAGTCCTGCATCGAGATCGGAAATACCGCCAAAAGGGTCTACCAACTCGCCGAAACGCTCTTTGTTCAGACAAATGGCAAGGGCATTGATCGTAAAATCCCGGCGGTTCTGGTCATCGGTCAAAGTCCCGTCCTCGACAATCGGTTTTCGGGAATCATGCGAATAAGATTCCCGGCGAGCGCCGACAAATTCTATCTCATGACTTTTATATTTGACTTGTGCCGTTCCGAAATTATTGAAAACCGATAGAAACGCCCGTTTGCCCAATTTTTCGGCAAATGCCCGAGCCAATTCTATACCGCTGCCGACAGTTACCACATCGATGTCTTTTGATGCCCGTTGCAGAAAAATATCACGCACATAACCGCCTATGACATAACAAGGCATGCCCAACTCATCGGCAGTCTCGGTGAGGAGAGAGAAAAGCGGATGCCCCAAATGCTTTTGCAATAATGAATCGTCGAGTCTCATCGGCCATATAGATTTTTCACGGAAAACGCACAAACAAGATAAAACATTCGATCTCTTGCCGTTTTCTGCAAGCAAAGATAATATAAGTCGCAAAGAATGCCAAAGGGATATTTACTTTCAGACCCGGTCCCGGCATCAGGAAACAAAGCGATACAGCACTTCCTGTATGCGATTCTATCCGACGGCCCTCTTCGGCCAACGCCCCTATTCCGGCTTACGACGGGTAAGCGAATAAGGTTTCGACGGAAACAGGATAAAAGGCAACGTCGCTCCCACCGCCAACATGAAAATAACTCCGCAAGTAACGATTCCGTTGACAAAAAATTCCTGCATATAACGCTGCACCATATCAGGATCGGAAAGATTACGCGAAAAAAGGAGCAATGCAAAGACCGTCTTGTAAGCATACATACCCGGAATCATAGGCAACAAAGCCGGTATATATACCACCGTCATGGGACAATAGATAAAAGAACCGAGAAAAAGACTTACCCACCCGATGACAAATGATGCACAAAACGACGCGGTAATAATATCGACCCCGACATAATACATCAGCGAGAAACGCAGTGCATGTCCTATGGCCGCCGCAACAGCGATAGAAAGAAACGCCCGCCGGGGAGGGTTAGAAATAGCCCCGAAACCGATAGCTGCAATAGCTGCGAAAAGCCCGTCTATAACAATAGTTCCTACCATAATCTCCTCTTTAAAGCAATACCAAACCGTTGTGTACGATAGCCAATGTTATCGACAATCCTACGGCAATACACATCACCAGCAACAAAGCGCTGACCAGCCGGGTAGTCCCCAGCAAAATATGGCTCTCTACGATATCGATAACCCCATTGAGCAAAGGTACGCCGGGAATCAAAAAGAGAACGCTCGTACCGATAGCAATATCGGGTGTGGCATTGAACAACAATGCCGATGAAGCAATCACGGAAGAAAGAAAGGCCGTCAAAACAAATACGACATAATGACTGACATGCCGTTTCTGCATGAAACTTTTCAGTGAAAAGCCGATTACCGTAGCGATAAATACAATTCCTATCGCCCCCCAACTGCCGCCGAAAAGTTGACAGAAAGCCCCATTGGCGCAAGCCACCAAAAAAGTAAGAAGATAATGGTTGATACGAGGCGTATCTACGATTTTTTTGTATCGCCGTTCTATCTCTTCGAGCGACAGATGATTGTCGAGTGCCGCCCAACTGAGCGAACTCAACTCGGAATTGAGAAAAAAACTGATCGGAAAACTTTTTACAGGCACGACATCGCTGAGCACTTCTCCCGATTCTCTATCATGAATCGAAAAAATGATAGTCTTATGCAACAATGTCATTTGCGTTACGACTCCCAACGCCTCACTGATGCGCATGGTATTGCGTACCACCCGAGACGTATGTACGCCCGATCCCATCAAACGGACAGCGTACTCGGCAATAAAATCGGCAATGCGATGAAATTCCTTCTCTACCTTCATATAAAATTTCTGAAAACCTAATCTCGGGAGCGAGACCCCGAAAAAAACGCCGCAAAGGTAAGAACTTTAACAGAAACAAATGAGGAAAACGAATATTTTTTATTCCCCACACATATTTCAAGGAAGCCATTCGACAATACCCGTTACGGGATTCTTCTCTCGCCATTCCAGAAAATCTTTATATGAACGAACTCCCCCGGCTATTACCGCCCGATAATACTCCACACCAGCAATATGCATTGCATCGGGAGTTGCGTATTTCAACGATAAAATCGTACGGCGCATCTCCGGGGTAAGTACAGCCGATATACGATCGGCCACACGTTCGAAATATCCGTCGTACCGACTTCCCCGCAAAATGTGTATCATATCGATTTGCCACACCTCGCCTCGATCGTCGACATATCCGATATGCCACTCGATACACCGTTCATCGGTATCGACAAGATTTACATATTCTATGTGTTTCACGGCCGGATTCCGAGCCAATAGAGACACCGCCCGAAAACTGTCGGGGACAGATAATTCCGACGAATATATATGTAAATCTATATCCCGATGTTTTACCAGTAACCCCATACGCAACGAGCCTACCACATGCGTTTCGGCTCCTATCGACGCCCATGCCTCAAAAAAACCGCCAGCGCGTATTATACGCCAAGCCTGTTCGATATTCGCCATCGAAAGCTGTTCGATAAGATCACTGTCATCAACTTCTTCGTATTTATCTTTTCTCCTCAACGTTTTATAACTCAAAATATGCCACGTTACGCCGATGGCTATCGCACCGAACAATAAGCGCAACCAAGTGCTTTCGGCAATACCAAAAGCACAATACGACAATGTCCCCCATAAAAGAGTGATCGAAATAACCTTTGCCCGCAAAGGTATGGCTCTATACTCCCGAAAATTACGGATATACGAACCTAAATACCTATGATTCAATAAACGCTCATACAGCACCGGAGAACTACGAAAATAAAGAGCGGCCGCAAGCAATAAAAAGGGCGTCGTGGGTAACAACGGCACAAAAATACCGATGACCCCCAAAGACAACGACAATGTTCCGATGGCAATATAAAAATATTTCAACATGGAGAAATGCGTATTACTTTATTCCATACGACAAAAAAGGCCGTCTTACACACTAAGACAGCCTTCGATGAAAGTAGCGGGGACGAGAATTGAACTCGTGACCTCCGGGTTATGAATCCGACGCTCTAACCAACTGAGCTACCCCGCCATCGCCAATACGAGAAAAACATCTTTTCCCGAATGCGGGGGCAAAGGTAAAATCTTTTCTTGAATTGAAAAAATTTTATCGGCTAAAAAATTTCCTTGTCGGGAAAATTTATTGGAATACGACGATTAACGATTTTTTATATAGGGTTTCGGGAATAAGGATAAAAAAGTTCGTAAAGAAATCTTTATCTTTGCTTTGACAAAACTATATCTTATGAAAAAGTTTACCAAAACCATCTGCTTGCTGGTATTCTTAGGCATATCGGCACAAGCGCAGGCCATAGATTTCAACTGGGGTCTCAAAGGAGGAATCAATCTATCGGGAAGCTCCTATAAAGGGCTCGCCTCCAATATCAAATACGATAACGATTGCGGCTTTTTCATCGGTCCTATGGCCGAAATAAGTTTCCCGTTAGGTCTCTCTATCGACGGATCTCTGCTCTACCTGCAACGCCGAACACATTTTACCAACACCGACGATTATGCCGTAGCCAACTATTTCAGACACTCTCTCGACATTCCTTTATATCTGAAATTCACATTCAACCCGTTGCAAATTCTCGGCATCTATGCAGGAGTAGGACCGTCGTTTACATTCGACATCAAAAACGACAACCTATCCAATAAACTTTACGATATTATCGGGAAAGAAAATCCCCAACCGAACGGTGCGCGCCTCATCAATAACGAGACCGCCGTAGGTATGAATTTTACCGCCGGCATTATTCTCTTCAAGCATTTGCGCGCTGCCATCAATTACCGGCTGCCTATGGGCAACTCGGTAAGAGAGACTTTTACCGATGGGTGGAGCGACATTCTGGCCAATGACTTTTCCTACAAAAGCAATATGTGGCAACTTGTATTCAGCGTTACTTTCTGATAAAATCACCATAATACTCAAAAAATACATCTACCATGAAACTATTCGGTCATTTCGGCCTATGCCTCCTTGCATTAGGTATCGGTACGCAAGTATGGGCACAAGAAAAAACATTCTACATAGAAGTGGAAAATCCGTGGGAGAAGAATAAACCCGACTATCCCGTCGTTCTGAAAACCGCCGATTTCAAATGCGACTTTCCTATACTGTCGGCAACCGTATATGAGGGAGAAAAAGAGATCGCCTCACAAACCGACGATCTCGATCGCGACGGAAAAGGAGACGAAATAGCCCTGCTCATAGACATGCCGGCCAAAACCAAAAAGGAACTGCGCGTCATCGTATCGGGGAAAGAAGCACCGGCCGATCGCTATCCAGCACGGGTGTACGCCGACATGAAAATCTACGACAAAAGCAACAAACGGAACAAACACCCCAAAATCAATGCTCTGAGCATACCGGGAACGACCAAGATCTATAACAACCTTTATCATCACGGCCCGGCATTCGAGTCAGAACTCGTCGCATACAGAATTTATTTCGACCAAAAACAGACCGTCGATATTTACGGCAAATTCAACAAAGGTTTCGAAGTGGAAGCCAGTGGCTGGTATCCCGACGACAAACAACTGGCAGAAGGATTCGGCGACGACGTTTTACGCGTAAGCGGCAGTTGTGGCGTAGGCGCATTGAAAGGCTGGAATGCCAAACAGAAAAAAGCGACACATATCGAACCCGTCATTGAACGCACCGGTCGCATATTGGCTTACGGTCCCGTGCGCACCGTAGCCGAAATGGAAGCGAAAGGCTGGCAATACGGAAACGACCGTCTCGATATGACTTGCCGATATACTCTCTATGGAGGCCATCGCGACGCTCAAGTAGATGTGCTTTTTGGCAAACCTCTCGGCAACGAAGTCTTCTGTACCGGCGTACAAAACATCAAAGGTTCGGAATCATATAGCGACCACAAAGGACTGATCGGTTGCTGGGGTACGGACTGGCCGGTGAACGATACGGTAAAATATGCCAAAGAAACCGTCGGCCTCGGAACATACCTTCCACAGAAATATATCGTAAGCGAAATAAACGATAAAGCCAATTACCTCTATCAAGTACAAGCCCCGAAACAATCGTCGATGACTTATTACATCACGTTTACCTCCATGAAAGAGACGTTCGGCTATAAAACTCCCGAAGCGTGGTTTGAGTACTTGAAGACGTGGAAAAAAGACATCGAACAACCCTGTCGGGTAAAAATATTGAAAAAGAAAAAATAGATCTCTAATTTCCATAGAAAAGGGGGCTTGATTGCCCCCTTTTTCTGTTGATAAAAATCTCGGTAAAGTCAGAGACAATCCCTCAAATACGATAAAATATCAGCATGAAGGCCGGCATTCGTTGCAACGACATCATAACCGTCGACCCACAAGCTATCACCGGCAGCCGCCCCACAGAGTAAAGAACAGTCTTCAAAATCGGAGACAACACCACCGGCTTCACGCAAAATGAGAATACCGGCCGCCACGTCCCACAGGTGTAAGGCAGGTTCGATATAAGCCTCTGTGCGCCCCGCTGCCACACCGCAAATATCCATAGCTGCCGAACCCGCTATACGCACACCACCCACATGCCCATAAAAACGAGACAACATTGCCGTCGAAAAAGCCCTATACTTCTCTGCGTCATACGGCAATCCGAGATGTATATAGGCCGCTCCTATCGACGTTACGGGAGACACAGATATACGAACACCGTTAAGATAAGCGCCGCCATCTTTCCAAGCATAAAAACATTCGTCGCGACAAGGTTCATAAACCACCCCTAACAGCAATCCGGCAGATCGGCCGTAAAGAGCTATACTCACGGCATAAGGAGAGTGGTCATGAACATAATTGGTCGTGCCATCGAGCGGGTCGATAATCCATAAACAATCCTCTCCTCGATAAGAAACAGTCGCCTCCTCGGTGATAAATCCCGCTCCCGGCAACAAATCCGAAAGCGAAGCGACCAAACGGCACTCAGACTCCCGATCGACATACGAAACATAGTCATGCAGATTCTTTTCTTCAACACGAGAACGGTCGAAAACCAAACGTTCGCTACGCAAAAACTGCCCCGTAAGACGGGCTACCTCGACGACTTTGAGTGTCAGATCAGATAGCATTGCCACATCATAATCCATAACACAATTACCTTAATTATATAACAAAGATACGAAATCTTACGCCGCACTTTCACAAATTACTATTATAAAAACAAAAAAGCAAAAAAATCATTATCTCTCCCTCGAAATCACACCATTCGGCCAACTTTTTTTATCCGATTTTTTTTCTTTTGAAAAAGAAATCCTATATTTGACCCGTGTTTTCGACAGAAATGTCAAAAAGAATAATCGCATGCAGATATGCTCGTACCATGTAACACTATCATGCAGAAGGAATTGCTTACATAAATAACGGATTGAAAAAATAATGTTTCGACCTTTGATCACTCGTGTAAGTTGAAAAACAGCCAAGGTATCAATTCATGGACGGGCAAAAAAGAACGACTAAACCACAAAAAGAACATAAAAACTTCACAAAAACTGTAAACCAAACTAACAAAAGACTCTTTTATTATGGAGACAAAACAACCCAAAGCAAAAAAAGCTAAGAAAGAATCGAAAGGATTTCGCGGTATCGAATCTGCATTCCTCGTAATCGTAGTATGTTTTATCATTGCTGTGTGCATCTACACCTTTATATTGGGTGATGTAAACAACTTTACCGATGCCACCAAAGCCGAGCCCAAACCCGGTAATATGTTGGGAACTATCTACAAAGGTGGTATAATTGTGCCTGTGCTGCAAACTTTGTTGCTCACTGTATTGGTACTGAGTATCGAACGTGCATTTGCTATCATGACCGCCAAAGGCAAAGGTAGCCTCACCAAATTCGTTGCTAACGTTAAAGCAGCTCTCGCTGCCAATGACTTGGCCAAAGCCCAAGAATATTGCGACAAACAAAGAGGTTCGGTAGGTAGCGTGGTAACGTCGGCCTTGAAAAAATATGCCGAAATGGAAAACAACACCGAACTGACCAAAGAACAAAAATTGGCAAGTATCCAGAAGGAAGTAGAAGAAGCCACCGCGCTCGAATTGCCTACTCTCGAAATGAACCTCGCCGTTATCGCTACCATGACGACCCTCGGTACTCTTGTCGGACTTCTCGGTACTGTGCTTGGTATGATCCGTTCATTTGCCGCTCTTGCCACAGCAACCGGAGCTCCTGACTCGGTAGCCCTCTCGACCGGTATTTCCGAGGCACTTGTAAATACCGCTTTCGGTATCGCAACCGGTGCTTGTGCTGTTATCTCTTATAACTTCTTCACCAGCAAAATCGACAAAATCACTTACGCTATCGACGAAGTAGGTTTCTCTATCGTACAATCTTACGCCGCTAATCACAGCAAGTAATTAACCACTTCTGAAACAGTAAGATTATGCCAAAAGTAAAAGTAAAAAGGAAGAGTACCGCCATCGACATGACTGCGATGAGCGACGTAACTGTGCTTCTGCTTACTTTCTTCATGCTGACATCGACTTTCGTTGAACCCGAACCCGTACAAGTCGCCGTTCCTTCGTCGGTTTCCGAGATAAAAATTCCCGAAACCAACGTTCTCCAAATTCTTGTAGAATCGAACGGTCGAATCTTCATGGGAACCGACCCGGGTATGCGAGTACCGATGTTACAGTCAGTAGCAGAAGAATACGGATACGAATTTACAGACCAAGAGCTGGCCAACTTCCAAGCATCAGATTACTTCGGCGTACCTATTTCGCAAATGAAATCGTTGCTCGACCTGCCTTTCGATGACCAAGTGAGAGTAATGGTAGAACAGGGCACCGGTATCCCCATCGATACGACCGGTAATCCCTCCAACGAATTCAAAGCATGGGTAAAAGCCGCACGTAAAACCAACCGCGACATGCGTATTGCGATAAAGGCTGCACAGAACACGCCTTATTCCGAGATACACAAAGTAATGTCGTCGTTACAAGATTTACGAGAGAACCGTTACAACCTGATCACCACGCTGAAAAGTGTCTCCGGCGATTTTTAATAACTGTTAGAATGTAGAAATTATGGCAGAAGTAGAACAAAAAGACTCCGGCGGCAAGAAGAAAGGTAAACAGAAAAAAATGAACATTCGCGTCGACTTCACTCCTATGGTCGACATGAACATGTTGCTTCTTACTTTCTTTATGCTCTGTACCTCTATGAGCAAACCTCAGACGATGGAAATCAGCATGCCGTCAAACGATAAAACGCTGACAGAGCAAGAACGGGACAAAGTAGCCGCTTCACGTGCTATCACTCTGATTCTCGGAGGTAACAACCGCGTATACTACTATACGGGAGAACCTAATTATGAAGACTGGACCTCTTTGCAGGAAACCACTTATAATGATGACGGACTCCGTGCCATGTTGCTTTATCGCAACCAAGAAGTAGTATCGAAGATACGAGAACTGAAAAAGGAGAAAATAGACACTAAGATGTCTGACGAAGAGTACAACAAACGCGCCGGAGAAATCAAAGACGCCAAGACGGCTCCTATCGTCATCATCAAAGCGACCGATGACTCGACCTATAAAAACTTGGTAGATGCCCTCGACGAAATGCACATTTGTAGCATCAACAAATATGCAATAGTCGACATCGCCGAAGGTGATGAATGGTTGGTGGAAAACTATGAAAAGAAAGGTGAACTCACCAACCAAATCGACCGCGATCAAATGTAATATATTCACACTAAAATCGAATAAAAATGGCAAAAATAGATTTAACTTCGAAAGATTGGTGTGAATTAATCTTCAAAGATCGCAACAAGGAGTATGGCGCATACGACATGCGTCTCGATACCCCCAAACGACACAATTTAGCGACACTCATCGTTATTGCAGTCGTGATATTGGTCATCACACTCCCGATGTTGATCAAGTTCATCACACCTGAAAGAGAAAATAAAATCGTTGTAAACGAAGTAACGACATTGGCCAAGTTGCCCGAGGCAGAAATCAAACGCAACGAAGAGTTGCAGCCGATGATGAAGCCCACAACACCGCCACCGCCTTTGAAAAGTACGATCAAATTTACCGCACCCGTCATCAAAAAAGATGAAGAAGTCGGTGAAGAAGATGAAATCAAGTCGCAAGACGAATTGGCAGCACGCGGCAACGTGGCAATTTCTATCGCCGACGTAAAAGGTAATGACGAAATCGATGGTCAGGATATTGCCGATTTCAAAGATTTCGTAGCTCCCGAAGTCGAAGAAGAGGAAGTTTATATCATCGTAGAACAGATGCCCGGATTCCCCGGTGGTGAAGAAGCCCTGCTGAAATATATCAGCGACCACATGGAATATCCTACTATGGCTATAGAAAGAGGTATCGAAGGCCGTGTTACTGTACGTTTCGTCGTAAATAAAGATGGTTACGTAGAGAATGTCGAAGTGATTCGCGGTGTACACGAACTGCTTGACAAAGAAGCCGTGCGTGTGATAAAAAGTCTTCCGCGTTGGAACCCCGGTAAACAAAATGGTGTAGCCGTTGCAGTTTACTACAACGTTCCAGTAAACTTCACATTGAACTAATCCTCAAAAAACTCATAAAAAAGGCTCCATCAAAGGGGCCTTTTTTATTTTTATAAGCAATCTGAAAATCCTGTAAGGTTAGAAAAGGAAAAAACGTATCATTTTTATTGAAAGAATAAATTCTTAAACATAAGTAACACCCAAATTGTTTTTCAAGAAAAATTATTTCGCTATCTTTGAGGCCTCTATAAAAAGAAGGCTGATAAACGATACATTTTCAAGGACCTTTAATAATGAGAAAATGAACGAAGAAACCAATATGCACGAAGTGGAAAAGAATACGGGCAAAGCAACCAAAAGCCGTATCGGATATTTATTCGGTATCATTATGCTACTGATATATCTTACAATGGCTTACCTATTAGCCTTTACCCCCTATTTCGAAGCGACATTCAATCCTACCTTGCGCTATATCTTCGCCGGAGTCTTCGCTGCTTATGCCATCTTCCGGGGGTATCGATTTATCAAAGGATAACCAAGATTAATACGGGACTTATATGAAGCGAGCATTTATCCTTATATTATGCGGTGTTGCCCTTATACTTGCAAGTTGCAATCGCAATAAGCAGAAACAAGAGAACACAATAGAAAATACTACGACATCGGGGGTTATCACCATCTGTGTAGATGAAACGCTTAAACCCATCATCGAAGAAGAGATAGAAGTATTCGAAGGGCTCTATCCCAAAGCCAACATCATTCCCAAATACACAAGTGAAGTAACAGCATTTAACGAACTATTTGCCGATAGTGTAAAACTTATCGTTGCCACCCGCTCTCTTACAGATGAAGAAATACAATCTCTCCAAGCTAACAATCTCTACCCCAAAGTATCGAAGATAGCCATTGATGGTGTTGCGCTCATCACTAACCGCAACAACCCCGACTCACTTGTTACACTCGACCAATTGCGAGATATATTTACAGGTAAAATAACCAAATGGGACCAGCTCAATCCCAAATCCCGCATGGGAGACTTGGAAGTCGTATTCGACAATACCAATTCAAGTACGGTGCGGTATGTCATCGAAAACATCAATAAAGGCCAAGAACTAACAGGTAACATAAAAGCCACATATGATAATGAGGGGGTTATCGACTATGTATCCAAAGTACCCAATGCAATCGGAGTCATCGGGTCGAACTGGATCGGCAACCAAAGCGACACGACCAACCTCTCGTTCAATGATCTCATACAAGTCATGCTCGTCAGTGCCGATCCCATTGCATTCAACGGGAACAGCTATCAACCATTCCAAGCCTACCTCGCCATGCAATTATACCCGTTAAGTCGAGAAATATACATGATATGTACCTCCAACCGCAACAGTCTTCCTTATGGATTCACCTCTTTTGTCAGTTCCGATAAAGGGCAGCGTATCATTCTGAAATCGGGAATCCTTCCCGCCAAACAACCTCTTCGGGTCGTAAATGTAAGAGAGAACTTATAACAATAAAAACACAAGTAGATTTATTATGCAGAAAACCAAAACATCGTTAGCCTCAGCTCTTCTCCTCTTGGGAGGAGCATTGACGCCGGCCATTGCACAAAACTACGCCGACGGTATCGAATACTACAAGTCGGGACAGCCCGATCGAGCAAAAATCATACTCGAACGCACGTTGAACGATAGTGAGACCAAGCAAGCCGAATCGTACTACTATTTGGGCGAAATCGCATTCCCCACAAGTAAAGACTCGGCCTTGATGTATTTCGAAAAAGGTATTGCCGCCGATCCCGAGTTTGCGCTCAACTACATCGGTAAAGGTAAAGTCATCATGGGAAAACCGGCTGGTAGCGACGAAAAATCGGTAAAAGCCGCCGTGAAAGCCGGAGAAAAAGAAATGAAAGCAGGTTTCAAAATCAAGAATGCAAAAAAAGATCCTGCCGTAGCTCTTGCTTACGTCGAAGCCTACTACGACAACAACCTCCCCTATCAGGAAGCCGTAGATAAATACTACGAAAAATTATTGGCCGACTACGCACCCTATTATGTATTCTTAGGAGATATCGAAGCCCAAAAAGAAGAATGGGGCGAAGCTTGTAAAAACTACGAGCTGGCATTCCAATGGTACGATACCACTTGTGTAGAAGCCTATATCAAATTTGCCGGCATCTACTTCCGTATCAATCCCGATATGGCAATCGACAACGTGCTGCGTCTGCTCCAGATGCGCCCCAACTCGGCTATTGCACAACGGGAGTTGGCCGAATCGTATTACCGTGCCGACAAATTCAACGAAGCCGTCCAAGCTTATGCGACATACATGCAAAATCCGAATGCATTCCAGAGCGACCGTCCCCGATATGCCGCACTTCTTTACTATGACAAGCAATATGACAAATCTCTCACGCTGTGTGAAGATTTGCTCCAATCATACCCGGACAATCTCATGCTGAAACGTCTGATCATGTACAACACCTATGAGTTGAAAGACTATGTATCGGCCGCACGTGCTGCAGAATCCCTGTTCTCTACTCCTAACGTAACATTCAACAGCCGCGACTACATGCAATACGGTAAACTTCTCCTCGCTTTGGGTGAGCATGAAAAAGCAATTACCGCTCTCGAAAAAGCAGTAGAAATAGACCCGACCCGCCTCGAACTCTATAAAGAACTTATGAGTGGTCTTCAAAAAACAGGAAACTATATGCGCCGTGCCGAGGTACAGGATCTCTATCTCAAACAACTTGTTGCAACAGAACAAGATAAAACACAAGATTACTTTATCACCGGTCGTTACTATTATATGGCAGCAGCAAGAGCTTTCCAAGCTAACGATACGGCAATGACCAACATTGCAGCAACAAAAGCCGACAGTTGTTTTGCTATCGTCGTAGAAAAGGCACCCGAAGACTATCGTGGACACTTGTGGAGAGCATCATCTACCGCACTGCTCGATCCTGAAAGAAAGACCGGTATCGCGATTCCTTTCTACGAGAAAGCGATAGAAGTCATTCAGCAAGATCTGAACAATACGGAAACACCTCCTACCGCAGCTGCCGCCAATCGTTTGAAGAAGGACCTCATCGAGGCTTATACCTATATGGCAAACTTTGAATACATGGCCGAATACAACAAATATCTTAGCTTGCCCGATGATCAAAAGGCAACTTTCAAATTCAATAATACGATCGAATGGTGTAACAAGATTCTGGCGATAGACCCCAATCACGCCGCAACCAAAGAATTCCTCAGCATCATTTCACAATAAGATTTGTATAAAAACCTATAAAAAAGAGAGGTCATGAGGGCCTCTCTTTTTTGTCCATCTCAATATAATGGTAGCAGTAAAAAGAAAAATGTTCATATTCTTACCATAGAAAAAGGGAGAGCTTTTCAGCTCTCCCTTTTTCTATGGTAAGAATGGGACTCTAACATTCGCATTTCCCTGCGCTACCCAGAACGTCTACAATCTTGTGAATATAGAGTTTCTTCATATTTTCACGTGCCGGTCCCAAATATTTACGCGGATCGAATTCAGCCGGTTTCGTAGCCATAACTTCACGCACGGCGGCAGTCATTGCCAGACGGCTGTCGGAATCGATATTGATTTTACATACGGCCGACGCTGCTGCTTTCCGCAACTGCTCTTCGGGAATACCGATAGCATCTTTCAATGCGCCACCATATTTATTGATCGTATCGACTTCTTCTTGGGGAACCGATGATGATCCGTGCAGCACGATAGGGAAGCCCGGCAATTCTTTTTCTACGCCTTCGAGCACATCGAAACGCAATGGAGGAGGAACCAAGCGACCATGAGCATCACGGGTACATTGTGCCGGTGTGAATTTATTGGCACCATGCGACGTTCCTATCGAAATTGCCAAACTGTCGCAACCGGTTTTCGTCACGAAATCGACAACCTCTTCGGGACGGGTATAGGTATGATGTTCTGCCGACACTTCATCTTCGACACCGGCTAAAACGCCCAGCTCTCCTTCGACTGTTACATCGAATTGGTGGGCATAATCGACCACTTTTCTCGTAAGCGCCACATTTTCGTCATAAGGCAAGTGCGAACCGTCTATCATCACCGAGGAGAAACCCATATCGATGCATGATTTGCACAATTCAAAAGAGTCTCCGTGATCGAGATGCAACACGATCTCGGGTTTGGCACACCCCAGTTCTTTGGCATAAGCCACCGCACCTTCGGCCATATAGCGCAACAAGGTCTGGTTAGCATATTGACGAGCGCCTTTCGACACTTGAAGGATCACCGGAGACTTGGTTTCTACGGCGGCCTGAATTATAGCCTGTAACTGCTCCATATTGTTGAAGTTAAATGCCGGAACGGCATAACCGCCTTTAATGGCTTTGGCAAACATTGCCCGGGTATTTACCAGGCCTAAATCTTTGTAATTTACCATACTAAAATTATTTTATTTAAAGATTGAATACTCTTCGTTTTTCACATCTATGTTTCGCAAATATAGAAAATAATATCGGTATTTGACTCCCGTTTCAGATGAAAAAAAGATGCGACTTACAGAAAAAAAGTCGAAAAAACCAATATTTCGGCAACTTCTTGCAGAAGTTCATTTTTTATCTCTACTTTTGCATGGTTTTAAAAGCAAAACACTTCAACCCAAGAGATTGTTTAACATTTTAGAAATACGAATTTTTATTTAATACGAGAACGGAATGAGAAAATGGCGTATTGAAGATTCGGCCGAGTTGTACAACATCACCGGCTGGGGATTAAAGTATTTTTCCATCAACGAAAAAGGGCATGTAACGGTTACCCCCAAAGAAGGAGCCGCTGCCGTCGACTTAAAAGAACTGATGGACGAGTTACAGGTAAGAGATGTTCCGGCTCCTATCCTGGTACGCTTCCCCGACATTCTCGATAACCGCATCGAGAAAATCTCCAATTGCTTCAAACAAGCTGCTACCGAATACGGTTACACGGCCCAGAATTTCATCATCTACCCGATCAAAGTCAATCAAATGAGTCCTGTGGTAGAAGAAATCGTCAGTCACGGAAAGAAATTCAATATCGGTCTTGAAGCCGGCTCCAAACCCGAACTGCACGCCGTTCTTGCCATCAATATCGATTCGAACTCCTTGATTATCTGCAACGGATACAAAGACGAGAATTATATCGAACTGGCTTTATTGGCACAAAAAATGGGTCGTCGTATTTTTCTCGTTGTCGAGAAACTAAACGAACTGCATCTCATCGCAACGATTGCCAAACGGTTGAAAATCAGACCCAACATAGGAATTCGCATCAAACTGGCCAGTTCGGGAAGCGGAAAATGGGAAGACTCGGGGGGAGATGTCAGCAAATTCGGCCTCAATTCGAGCGAACTGCTCGAAGCTCTCGATATACTCGAAAAGAATAAAATGAAAGACTGCCTCAAACTCATTCACTTCCACATAGGCAGCCAAGTTACCAAAATACGCCTCATCAAAAATGCTTTACGCGAAGCATCGCAATTTTATGTGCAACTCTACAAGATGGGGTACAACATCGAACTTGTCGATATAGGCGGAGGTTTGGGTGTCGACTACGACGGTACCCGCTCGTCGACAAGCGAGAGCAGTATGAACTATTCGATACAAGAATACGTAAACGACTCGATATGGACACTGGTCGATGTCTGTGCCAAAAACGACCTCCCACAACCCAATATCATCACTGAGTCGGGCCGTTCGTTGACGGCACATCACTCGGTATTGATCTTTGAAGTCCTCGAAACCACGACACTTCCGGAGTGGGACGAAGACACCGAAATCTCTGAAAACGATCATGAACTGGTGCGTGAACTTTACAATTCTTGGGACAATCTCAATCAGCCGCGACTGATCGAGACTTGGCACGATGCCTTGCAAATACGGGAAGAAGCGCTCGACCTTTTCGGTCTCGGGCTTATCGACCTACGCACACGCGCACAAATCGAACGGCTTTTCTGGTCGATTGCCCGCGATGTTTACGACATGGCCAATGAAATAAAACACGCTCCCGAGGAATTGAAGAAGATCGCCAAAATGTTGCCCGATAAGTACTTCTGTAACTTCTCTCTTTTCCAGTCGCTGCCCGATTCGTGGGCTATCGATCAGATTTTCCCGATCATGCCCATCAGCCGACTCGATGAAAAGCCCAACCGCTCGGCAACCTTACAGGATATTACCTGCGACTCCGACGGAAAAATCGACAACTTCATCTCTACGAAAAATTTCAGCTACCACCTACCGGTACACGCGCTCAGCACCAAAGAGCCGTACTATATCGGCGTATTTTTGGTCGGGGCCTATCAGGAGATTTTAGGCGACCTGCACAACCTTTTCGGCGATACCAATGCCGTACATGTAAGCGTCTACAAAGACCGATATGAAGTAGATCAAGTCATCGACGGAGAAACCGTAGCCGAAGTTCTCGATTATGTACAATACAATCCCAAGAAGATGGTACGCAGCGTAGAAACATGGGTTACGACTTCGATGAAATCGGGGGTAATCACACCCGAAGAAGGTAGAGAATTCCTGTCGAACTACCGTTCCGGTCTTTACGGATATACTTACCTTGAAAAAGATTAAGCGGTCATGTCCGAAACCGGATACAGGACATATCGTTATTTCATCTACCTCGCCTACGACGGCACAGCCTATCACGGCTGGCAACGTCAGCCAAACGGCATTTCTATACAAGCATGTATAGAGAAAGCCTTTTCCCTGCTCTTGCGTTGCGACATAGCCGTTACGGGAGCCGGACGCACCGATGCAGGAGTACATGCCCGACTGATGGTCGCACACGCAGATATGCCTCACTCCCTCGATAATGCGGGAGAGTGGGTGCATAGGCTCAATCGGGTGCTTCCGCCGGACATTGTCATATACCATATCCGTCCGGTGAAACCCGATGCACACAGCCGTTTCGACGCATTGTCGAGGACCTATCGCTATTATATCTCGTACGAGAAAAATCCATTCGAGGGGAAATACCGTTGGACAATGGCCGGCAAGACGCTCGATATTGACCGTATGAACGAGGCGGCCAGTCATTTGTTGCAATACACCGACTTCACCAGTTTCAGCAAACTGCATACCGACGTGAAGACCAATAACTGCCGCATCACCCACGCCGCATGGACCCTCTCGGGAAACGAGCTCGTATTTGAAATCACGGCCGACCGTTTCCTTCGCAATATGGTACGGGCCATCGTAGGCACTCTCGTAGAAGTAGGACGGGGAAAATTATCGATCGAAGATTTCCGATCTGTCATCGAAGCCCGCGACCGTTGCAAAGCCGGTACGTCAGCTCCCGGAAACGCTCTTTTCCTGACCGGCATTACCTATCCCGAAGAATTGTTTTTACGATAAAAAAGATTTGTTATGTGGTTGATTCTCGCTTTTATCTCGGCAGCTCTGCTGGGTATGTACGAAGTATTCAAAAAATTGGCACTCAACAACAACGCCGTCCTTCCCATACTATTTCTGAACACTGTATTTTGCAGTGCGCTTTTCCTCCCGGCCGTGCTGCTCTCCCGCTTTAATCCCGAACTAATCGAAGGAACGCTATTTTACGTTCCTCGGGCCGATTTCGTAACGCATCTCTATGTGATGCTCAAAGCCGTCATCGTACTCTCTTCATGGACGTTCGCCTATTTTGCCATGAAACATCTGCCCATAACGATTGCCGGTACGATCAAAGCGTCCCAGCCCGTTCTCACATTGTTGGGAGCATTGCTCATTTTCGGAGAAAGGCTCAACTTCTACCAGTGGATCGGTGTCATTATCTCGATCGTTTCCTTTTTCATGCTTTCTTCGGCCGGTAAAAAAGAAGGGATACGGTTCAGCCACGACAAGTGGATATACTATATCGTGCTGGCCACTATCACGGGTGCCATCAGTGCATTATACGACAAATATCTCATCTCGGGCGGATTCGATCGCATGGTCGTACAAGTATGGTATACCTACTACCAGATGGTCATCATGTTTATCATACTTCTCATTTGGTACAAGAAGAGAAATGAAACCACACCTTTCCGCTGGCGGTGGAGTATCTTTTTCATATCGCTTTTCCTCGTGGCAGCCGATTTTATTTATTTCTATGCATTGAGCTTTCCCGGGTCTATGATTTCTATCGTGTCGATGGCCCGTCGCAGCGGCGTGGTCGTCAGTTTCCTTTTCGGCGCACTGTTCTTCCACGAAAAAAATATCCGCAGCAAAGCCATCGACCTGCTGCTTGTACTCATCGGAATGTACTTCCTCTATTTGGGAACCCGATAAAATTAGTTATATTTGTTACGACTTAATAATCAGAATATGCGAAAAACCGTACTCCTTGCCCTGCTCCTATTCTCTGTGACAGCAATATATGCCGGACATACGATAGACGCCTATTTCATTTCGGCTCCGGCACAACTCATTCCGCAACTCGACGAAAACCAACGTAAAGACCTGATCGATTTTCACAATGCGGGAGTCGCCCACCACGTAGTCAATCAGTTAGGAGGAGAAGTTCTCATCGATACGATCGACGATATGCAGGTTACCGTAAAACTGTCGTCCTCGTCGGCCATACAAATCGCCCTGCTGCCGGTAGCCGACACTGTCGGAATCATCGCCGTCATTCACACCGTATCGCTACCCGCACAAGACAGCCGCATCACCTTTTACGATACCCGATGGCAACCGATAGAGAACGGTAAAATTTTCACGGCTCCGACCGCAGAAACGTTCCTGAACAAAAGCTCGAAAAAAGCGACTCGACAGGCCGCCGACCTCATCGATATGCTACCCGTCTCATACATTATCAGCGGGAAGACTCTGCAAGCCCGGGAAGATCTCAAAACTTATCTTCCCGAAGAAATCTACGAACGCCTTTCGCCGCTGTTGAGAAAAACGCCCCTCTCTTACACATGGAACGGAAAACGATTCGTCCGGTAAAAGAGGTATAATTCACCGACAAATATTCCGGAACTAAAAAGAGCTAATCTCAAAAATTATTCCGATATTTGCACCCGTTTTGCAAATTAAGGTACAGAATTTGAGAAGAAAAAATTTTCAAATTCGTTCGCAGGAAAGAGAAAAAGCTATATATTTGCAAACCAAAAAATTAAAAACGCTAATCAATATAAAAACAAAAAACAATGACTAAGGCAGACATCGTAAACGAGATTTCAAAAAATACAGGAATCGAGAAAGCTATCGTATTGGCCACCGTTGAACAATTTATGGAATCGGTAAAAGGATCTTTGGCCAAAGGCAACAATGTATACCTGAGAGGCTTCGGTAGTTTCATCGTGAAAAGAAGAGCCCAAAAGACCGCTCGCAATATTTCCAAAAGCACGACCATCATCATACCCGAACATAATATCCCGGCATTCAAACCCGCCAAAACCTTCATGAGTGAGGTAAAATAAGCCGTGTAACGTTCTAAAGTAATCAATTTTATTAACATATTAAACGCATATAACCATGCCCAGCGGAAAAAAAAGAAAAGGCCATAAAATGGCAACACACAAACGTAAAAAAAGACTGAGAAAAAACAGACATAAGAAGAAAAAGTAAACTTTTTACCTTCTTAGCTGTAATAAAACAAACAAAGGACAGACTCCTGACTCGTTCAAGAGTTTGTCTTTTGCCTTTTAAGCATCACCCTGTTACCCACAAGTAACCTCAAAACATTCCCGACGTGTCAAGCGAATTAGTCGTAGACGTACAACCCAAAGAGGTATCTATCGCGTTGCTCAACGACAAGCGGTTGGTCGAGCTGCAAAAAGAGCCCTGCAACATATCGTTTGCACTGGGCGATATCTACTTGGGAAAAGTCAAGAAACTGATGCCGGGACTGAACGCTGCATTCATCGATATAGGTTACGACAAAGATGCATTTCTTCACTATCAGGACTTAGGCCCGTTCTTCACATCGAGTGCCAAATTTACCAAGCAGTCGCTATCCGACCGCAAACATGTGCTTTCCCTGCCCAAATTCAAATTGCAGAAGGAACTCGACAAAGAGGGAACGATCGGCGATTTACTCTCCGTAGGCCAAGAAATTCTGGTACAAATCACCAAAGAGCCCATCTCTACCAAAGGGCCACGCCTCACGGCAGAGTTGTCTTTTGCCGGGAGATTCTTGGTACTGATTCCATTTGCCGACAAAGTATCGGTCTCACAAAAAATAAAATCGAACGAAGAGAAAACCCGCTTACGCCAGCTTATCCACAGTATCAAACCTCAAAACTTCGGTGTCATCGTACGTACCGTCGCCGAAGGCAAACGCGTTGCCGAACTCGACAACGAAATGAAAACGCTGGTGAAACGCTGGGAAGAGAGCCTCGTAAAACTGCAAAAAGCCAAAGCACCGTCGCTCATCTATGAAGAGACCGGCCGCGCCGTAGGCCTGTTAAGAGATATTTTCAACCCCTCTTTCGAAAATATCTATGTCAACGACAAAGAGACTTTCCAGCAAATCCACGATTATGTAAATATCATTGCACCCGAATGCAAAGAGATCGTGAAATTGTACTCCGACGATGTTCCCATCTTCGATCACTTTGCCATTACGAAGCAAATCAAATCGTCGTTCGGTAAAACGATTTCATTCAAGAATGGAGCCTACCTCATCATCGAACACACCGAAGCACTCCACGTCATCGACGTAAACAGCGGTAACCGCTCCAAACCCAACGCCGACCAAGAAAACACCGCCTTCGAGGTGAATATGGCGGCGGCCGAAGAGATAGCCCGCCAGTTGCGGCTACGAGATATGGGAGGTATCATCGTTATCGACTACATCGATATGAACAGTGCCGAAAACCGGCAGAAACTCTACGACCGTATGCGGGAACTGATGGAAAGCGACCGGGCCCGGCACAATATTCTGCCGCTCAGCAAGTTCGGCCTCATGCAGATTACCCGCCACCGTGTGCGTCCCGCTCTCGACATCATGACCGATGAGGATTGTCCCGTTTGCAACGGCAAAGGCAAGATCCCGCCTTCGATACTCTTTACCGACCATCTCGAAGCCAAAATCGCTTTTCTGGTGAGAAAATTCAAAGTGAAGAAATTTTCCTTACATGTACACCCGTACATAGCAGCGTACATCAACCAGGGATTCTTTTCCCTCTACTGGAAGTGGAAAAGCAAATACACCCGACGGTTCAAACTCATTCCCAATCAGTCTTTGGCCCTGCTCGAATATAAAATATACGATAGCGAAGGCCACGAAATAGACCTCAAAGAAGAGATAGAAATCAAATAACCGCCATCTCTTTTTCCCGGAAAATGACTCTGTAAAGTATTTACAGAGTCATTTGTTTTTATATATAAAAACATAGAAAACAATACAATATTGTTACCAATAATACGTTTTAATAAAAAAAATATCATGAAACGCATAAAACCGATAAATCTCTTATTGATCGCGATAGTCGTATGCAGTTGTTCAAAGGAAAATGCGGAGACGGAAATTATCCCTGTATATGATCTAAAAACGGAATTCATAAAAACAATGGATCTGACAGACGATATCGGTTTCACATTTCAATACCAACATGATTCCACCGATACCTATTTATGTCGTTACAGTACATATTTCCTGAGGAAATCACAAACTGTGGAAAATATTTCGGTAAAACGGCAAGGTAATGAACTATGGATAAATGTCGACGGAAGCGATGCTTGTTGGAGCGATCCTTTCGACAGGAATGTTATGATCTATTTCAGAATATACAACTTGCCGGCCGGCGAATACCGGACATACATCTCTACCGACAATATTCAAGAAAACACTCAAACACCGATATACCATTTCCATTAACGGGAAGCGTCGCTCTAAATCCGGCCTTAAACAGTGCGTAAAGCCTCCTTTTCTTTTTTCGACAAGGAGGCTACGACAATATCATACGACTGTTTCACCAACGCTTTTATCTCTTTATCCGGCACATCGGCATTGAAACACACGCTGATCCAATATTTCTTATTCATGTGATACCCCGGTTTTATACCTTCGTATCGGTTTTGCAGATCTTCAATCTGTGCCGTATTACTCTTTATACAGCAAAAATCAAACACATCTATGTTTACAAAGCAAAACCACTTGTTGGCCACATAAAAAACCAGTATGTTCCGGTCGTATTCAGAGACAGCTTTTCCAAACGGCATCTTATCGTGCACACCGTCGAACGAAAGACAATAGTTTCTAAAATCTTCGATATTCATACTTTTCAGGCTGTCTCTCTTTAACACGTTAAATTCTCTCTGCTCTTTCCTCCCGCGACACAGGAGTTTACGGTATCAGATACGCTGCAAAACAAGCTCGATAAGACCCTCGACCGTACCTTTATAACCGGCATCGGCTTTACCGGACAAACGGTTGGCGATGATACAGCAAACCGTCATGGCCTTATGCCCCATGAGGCGGGAAAGACCGGCTACCGCCGAGCTTTCCATTTCGTAATTGGTTATCATACGTCCCTCATAACGGAATGCTTCGATTTTACGATTCAGATCGGGATCGGCCGGCGGGAGACGCAACTCGCGTCCCTGCGGTGCATAGAAACCATTGGCCGATATGGTTACTCCCCGCACCATCTCATCGCCGGCAATACGAGCCACCAAATCGGCATCGGCATCAACTACATAGGGAGCCGCCCATTGCGGATTCCAACCGACAAAATCGCAAAATGCCTTCTCAAACGCCAAATCGCTCACACTATCGCGTCCGGCATAGAAATTGAGTACACCATCGAACCCGATAGACTTCTCCGCCACCACATAAGTTCCGATAGGAACATGCGGCTGCAAGCCACCCGAAGTACCGATGCGCACCAGCGTAAGTTGCCGTAATGTTTTTTTTACAGTCCGTGTAGAGAGATCGATATTGGCCAAAGCATCGAGTTCGTTGAGTACAATATCGATATTATCGGTTCCTATTCCATGCGAAACGACGGTAATCCGTTTTCCTTTATAGCGCCCCGTTATCGAATGGAACTCCCGATTGCATACATCGCACTCGCGCTCATCGAAGTACGATGCAACGGTATCGACACGGGCGGGGTCTCCGACCAATATCACTTTATCGGCCAATTGTTCGGGAAGCAAATGCAGATGGAATACCGACCCGTCGGAATTGAGAATAAGTTCTGATGCAGGAATCGTTTTCATAGCGAGAATATTTATTCGGCTAAATATACCGATTTTTCTTTTATAAATGTACATGTAGGAATTTTTTTGAGGCACAAGATTCTCGAATGTCATTCTGTATGCTAACGGGAATTTTTTCCTCCCGTTACGTTGCCATTCCGAGCAAGGGCATAAACCCGACGAGGAATCCCTAAAAGAATACTCTGTCATTCCAAACCCGTCGGTGTAGGAGTTCTATAAAAACGGGTGCGAATTACGCACCCGTTTTGTTTTTACCACCCTTACCCTTCCAATGTCATTCCGAACGTATGTGAGGAATCTCTACTGTCATCTCGAATGCAAGAGAAAGATCTCATACCATACGCGCACTTCATAGGATATTCTTCGGTGTTTCACTCCTCAGAATGACATAGCGTTGGTAGGGCAGTACTGTATGGAAAGAGATTCTTCTTCCCTACGGTTGTCTGAATGACAGTGGCAATCTCCCGAATAATCGAGTAAGAATCTTCATTTACTTCTCGTCCATAGGAAACAAAAAGTGCTTTGTAAATTCTTATCATAGGTTAATTTTTTAAGCGCAAGAAAAACGTACCTTTGCACTCCTTTAATCAATTTGAGCAATGGAGAAAAATGAAAGAGATGCCATAGACTTCGGGAAAGAAAACATTCCGAAGCTATTCCGGCAAATGCTTATCCCGACAATAGTCGGTATGTTGTTTGCCGCTTCGATGACAATCACCGACGGTATATTCGTAGGCCGCTTCGTAGGAAGCGACGCACTGGCGGCAGTCAATATCGTCGCCCCGTTTTTCATGCTGGCAACCGGTATCGGGTTGATGTTCGGTGTCGGCGTATCGGTCGTAGCCTCGGTACACCTCAGCCGGGGACGCGTCAAAGCCGCAAACATCAACATAACGCAAGCCTATTCGGTTTCTTTGTTTTTCACCCTTATCGCCTCGGCATTGGGATTGGTATTCGATCGGGAACTCGCATTCCTTTTCGGCAGCAGTGAACGGCTTCTCCCCTATGTTCTCGAATACCTGCATCGCGTATTGCCCTTCATGGCATTCTATATGTTGTTGCAGGTCGGTATGTTCGTGATACGTCTTGACGGTTCTCCCCGCTTCGCCATGTGGTGCAACGCCGTTCCCGCTCTTGTCAACTTGGTACTCGACTATATTCTTATAGTACCTCTCGGCTGGGGTATCGCCGGCGCCGCTTGGGCTTTCGACTCGGGTGTAGTCATCGGTTCGCTGATGATTATTATCTACACGACAAAATATTCCTATACGCTCCGACTTTACCGGATTAAACTTTCCCGTACTTCGATGAGGCTTACACGACGTAATATCGGATATATGCTCAACATCGGAACCCCGGCCATGCTCAACGAAGTAGCGATCGCCTGCATGATGCTCGTTGGAAATTACGTGTTTATCCACTATCTGGGAGAAGATGGTGTAGCCGCTTTCAGTGTGGCCTGTTACTGTTTTCCTTTGGTTTTCATGATCAACAATGCCATTGCCCAGTCGGCACAACCCATAATCAGTTACAACTACGGTACAGGCGATTTTCGGAGAGTACGTTACACCTTCCGTCTGGCCCTATACACGGCCATAACTTGCGGATTGCTCGCAGCTTTTGCCGTATGGTTTTCCATCGATCCCCTCATCGCCCTCTTCCTCGAACCGGGGTACAATGCCTACCATATAGCCGTGTCGGGTATGCCTTACTTCGCCACGGGATTCCTGTTTTTCGCATTGAATATCGTATGTATCGGCTATCTGCAAAGTATAGAGCGCGCCCGACCGGCACAACTTTTCACCTTGCTGAGAGGTCTGCTGTTCCTGCTCGTTTATTTTCTTACGCTCCCTCAATGGCTGGGACACAAAGGCATCTGGCTCTCGGTCCCGGCCAGCGAACTTACTACGTTCATTTTTATTCTTTCGTTTTTCTTTATGGAACGCATGAAAGATAACCGGCATAAAAGGAAAAACACCTGAACATATTCTCTGTCCGCACAAATGGCTATCTTTGCCGTACTATGGAGCAATTTGTACAACAATTCATACAAAAATACGGTGTAACACAGCAGGAGGCCGATATGCTTCTGGCGGAAAGTGTCCCTGTGGAATTTTCTCGGAACGAGAAAATCGTAAACGAAGGCGAAGTAAACAGCGATCTATATATCGTCAGTCATGGCGTATGGAGAGCTTACAGGTTGAAAGACGGTATAGAAATGAGCATGTGGTTTGCCATTGAAGGGAGCCTTGCTTTCTCGGTAACCGGATATGCAGGAGAACAACCTTCCAAGCTTTTTATCGAATCGCTCAATCGAAGCCGGGCACGCCGCATTTCCCGCCACCGCCTCTGCGAGCTGTTTTCCCAATCGCAAGCATGGGCCGATCTGGGTCGCCGTCTCATCGAACAGCACGCCATGTACGCCGAGACGGAATGGAACGATTTATGGGCCGTCTCAGCAAAAGAACGTTACTTGTGCCTGCTGAAAAAAATGCCCGAACTGATACAACAAATTCCTCTCAAACATTTGGCCTCATACCTCGGTATGACTCCGCAATCACTCAGCCGCATACGAGCCTCTCTGTTATCGGTTCGGTAATTGCTTCTGCATCAAACCCTGCGATTTAAGCCGGGCTTTTTTATGGAGAAAGAGAGTAACCAAGTACAATAAAACAGCTATTTTTGCGTATATTTATAGCATAAGTATATGGCAGGAATGAGGCATTATTTATCGCTTATTTTTTCGATCGGATTACTATCGCTTCTCTACGGTTGCGGAGCCAAACTAAGTACGGCTCATGCCCAATACGAACGGGGTGAATATTTTGCCGCAGCAACTACATATCGGAAAGTCTATAACAAGACACCGGCCAAAGAACGGGCCAAACGGGGGCAAATCGCTTTCCGTATCGGGGAATGTTATCGCCGCCTCAATGCCGCACCTCGGTCGGCCGCAGGTTACCAAAACGCAGTCCGTTACCACTACCCCGACAGCATGGCACTATTCTATCTGGCCCGCGCCCAACAAATGCAGGGAAAGTACAAAGACGCAAAAAAAAACTATGAAGCCTTTCTCGAACTGAAACCCGGAGACCGTATGAGCGAGAACGGAATACGAGGTTGCGATGCAGCTGCCGAATGGAAAGCCAATCCTACTCGCTACATTGTGAAACGTGCTGATCTTTTTAACTCACGCCGCAGCGAATGTGCCCCCATGTTCTTGGGGAGCGCCAATGACATACTCTATTTCTGCTCCACCAACGACAAAGCTTCGGGAGATAAAAAAAACGATATTACCGGACTGAAAAACAACGATATATTCTTCTCCAAGAAGGATGAGAAGGGGGCTTGGCAACGCCCCGAACTGGCCGAGGGCGGTGTCAATACCGAACATGACGAAGGCATCATCTCGTTCTCTCCCGACGGAAATACCATGTATCTTACGCGAGCCCGCCATGAAGATGGAGTAAACACATCGGTCGAAATATGTACATCGTCTCGAAACGATGCGCAATGGAGTGCACCGCAACTATTTCAAATTACCGGAGATACCTTATCGGCATACGCACACCCGGCTGTTTCGCCCGACGGAAAATACCTCTACTTCGTATCGGACATGCCGGGGGGATACGGAGGGAAAGATATATGGCGCATAGACCTCACCGAAAGGGGGTCGGGAGTCGAAAATCTCGGTGTACAAATCAATACGCCGGGAGATGAAATGTTCCCCTACATAAAATCGGACAGTACACTTTATTTTGCCTCGGACGGCCACCCCGGTATGGGAGGACTCGACCTTTTCAAAGCTACGATGAACGAATTCGGCGTATGGAAAATAGAAAACCTCGGATACCCCATCAACTCGCCGGGAGATGATTTCGGAATTACTTTCGAAACAGGTCGAGAAGCGGGATTTTTCAGTTCCAACCGTAACGACGCCCGAGGATACGATCATCTGTACAGCTTTGAACTTTCTCTCATCGAAGTATGGATTACAGGATTGGTAATGGATCAGGACGAAGAACCCATTCCTAATGCCATCATACGCATCGTCGGAAAAGACGGGTCGAATCAGAAAGCCTATTCCCGAGAAGACGGCTCTTACAAGTTCCGGCTCGATCTGGGTATAGATTATGTCATGATGGCCGGCTGCAAAGGTTTTCTCAACTCCCGGGGAGAATTTACCAGCGATGCCGAAGAACGCAACGAAACCTACGGTCTCGACTTTATCTTGGCCGCTATCAATAAACCGGTCATCGTGGAAAACGTGTTTTACGAATTCGATCGTGCCGATGTTACCCCCGAATCGGCTGCCGCCTTGAATGAAATTATCCAAATGCTCGAAGACAATCCCAATGTATCCATCGAATTGGGCGCACATACCGATATGAAAGGAAACGATGACTATAATCTCCGACTCTCGGAACGACGAGCCAAAGCGGTCGTCGATTATCTCATACAACACGGTGTTGCGGCCGACCGCCTGACACCCAAAGGATACGGAGAGTCGCTTCCCCGTACCATTACACGAAAACAGGCCCGCGAGTATCCGATGTTCAAAGAAGGCGATGTGTTGACCGAAGAGTATATACTCGCCCTACCACCCGAGCAGCAGGAAATAGCCAATGCTCTGAACCGCCGTACCGAATTTCGTGTGCTCGATACCAATTACCGACTGATGTAATTCCCGCATGTATGCTTTCCATTCTGATTCCCACCTATAACTTCGATTGCTCTGCTTTCGTTCAAGTACTTTCCGACCAAGCGGAGGCTCTGCATATCCCTTATGAAATCATCGTCTGTGATGACGGCTCTACCGACGAGACAAGTAAAATCGGAAACCGTACCATAAACGCATGCCCCAACTGCCGCTTTATCGAACTTCCCGAAAACAGAGGTTTAGCTCACAACAGAAATTATCTGGCATCACAAGCCCGATACGAATACTTCCTGTTTCTCGACAGCGACTTGATGCCTTGTGATAGCCATTTCATCGAACGGTATATAAATGCAGCACAACCCCACTCCGTCATCGGAGGTACGATAAAATTCCGTGTTCCCGGCAAAACCGGAGCTGAGGGAAAAGCAAACTTGCGTTATATCTACGCACTGGCTCGGGAAGAACACTCGGCCGCCGAACGAAACAAGAGCCCTTATACCCATTTTTCGGGTTTCAGTTGCCTGATTCCCCGCTCGGTATTCGAGCGTGTACGTTTCCATGAAAAACTGACCTCCTACGGCCACGAAGATACGCTATACGGGAAAGATTTACAAGCGGAGGGCATTGCCATGCGCTACATCGACAATCCCGTTTTTCACGATATTTTCGATAGTAGTGAAACGTTTTTGAAAAAAACGGAAACAGGTCTCCTCAACGCCTGCCTCTACCGAAATCTTATGGGAGGACATGTGCGCATTCTCGACATACAGCAACGGTGTAAACGAGCCGGATTGCAACCTCTGATAAGATTTCTTTTCGCTATCTTCGAAAAATCGCTGAAACGTAATTTATTGGGAGAACACCCCAAACTACGCGCATTTGATTTTTATAAGTTGGGTTACCTTTGTCGACTCGATCATCGTATGAAGCAAACCCGATGAAACAAAAAAGTAAGACGAAAGAATAAAATTCACCAATTACGGGCATTGAAAAATTCTTTGGTATTCATGGTTCGTCATTCCGATCATATATAAGGAATCTCATCATTTACAAACTGCTATCTCCACCCTAACTCCAATGTCATTCCGAGCACATGCGAGGAATCTCTCTTTTTTCGTTCTTTGGTAGAGATTCTTCATTTCGCTTACGCTGCATTCAGAATGACATGCGATGTCATTCCGAGCGAGGGCACAAGCCTGACGAGGAATCTCTGCTGTCATCTTGAATGCAAATGAGGATCTCATGCCATACGCGCACTTTGTAAGAGATTCTTCGACGCTCCGCATCTCAGAATGACATAGCGTTGGTAGGGCGGCACTATATGGAAAGAGATTCTTCACTACACTGATGTTCCGTTCAGAATGACAGTTGTCTGTAACTTCTTTCCCGCCGCAAAGAAGTTACCAAGAAAGGTCGCCCGCTTGTTATCGGGTATTCCCGCCCTCCGCTTCGGTCGTCGTCGGGGCTGCGGAACTCGCTACGCTCAAACAGTCCTCGCCCTCTTCCCACCTTCTCCCTCGCTCCGTGCGGCCCGATAAATGCGGGCATCTTGCTGTCCCATGCAATTGGAATTTGTTCGTAAAGCGACAAGGCAGCACCATTCGACAAGGAATACTTCCTTCCTACGGTCGTCAGAATGTCAACGAGTGTTGCATGTTTTTCCTCCAATGGCAAAAGCGAGCGAGGGCTGTATCGAAACTGATACAGCCCTCGCTTTATAAAACAGGCCATTCAAAAATCGATCGCTATGATGTAATCATTCATGAAATATCCGTTTCCTATGTCGAAATCACCGCTTGAAGCAATAGTCATACCCATGTGCCGATAAAAAGAGAGCGCCGGATTTTTTCTGTTGACATTCAGCTCCACCCGACCGTGTCCGTCGGGGAATAGTTTCTTCGCTTCATCGAATGCTTTTTCCATCAATGATCTCCCTACATGAAGTTTCTGCTTGTCGGGACGGACATAGATTTTTTGCAAATGCACCAATCGTTCGCCCTGTTGTTCGATTGAAACATATCCCACCCCGTTACCCGAACCGTCTCGGGCAATAAAGAACCGATGCCCCGTGTGCATCTGTTGCAGCAGGCTTTCTTCGGAGTACATCCACTCATACATGTAATCGAGCTGCTCGGGCGACAAAATATCCCGATAGGTCGGGTAAAAAGTCTCTCGGGCCATGAGCCGTATTTCGGGTATGTCCGATTCGGAAGCCGGAGCGATAACCAGTTCTTTTTCCATTTTTAAATTCATGGTTTCAAGCGGGAAACGATTTCTTCTATCGATAACTGCTCCTGTGTACCCGCCGACATGTCTTTGACGGTAATTTTTCCCGACGAAATTTCATCTTCACCCACAAGGGCAACGAAAGGAATCTTTTTGGCATCGGCATAACCCATCTGTTTTTTGAGCTTTCCTGTCTCGGGGTAAAGTTCGACACGGATACCCGATGCCCGCAAGCGGGCCGTATAATCGAGGCAGGCCTCCGCCTCTTTTTCTCCGAAGTTGACAAACAATATCTGGGTGGAATACAGTGAGTCCGACGGGTACAAATCGAGCTGGTTGAGTACGTCGTAAATACGATCGGCGCCGAACGAGATACCCACGCCCGAAACACCCGGCATGCCGAATACGCCCGTCAGGTTGTCGTAACGGCCGCCGCCGGTAATGCTGCCTATCGTTACATCGAGTGCTTTCACCTCTACGATGGCACCCGTGTAGTAGTTGAGGCCGCGCGCCAGTGTCAGGTCTATTTCGAGTGTCGCTTTCAAGGGCGATTTCTCTATCTTATCGAGAATATATTCCAGCTCTTCTATCCCTTTTATTCCGATTTCCGATGCAGCCAGTTGCGTGCGCAATGTGGCGAGTTTCTCACGGTTATCGCCTTGCAGCAGGATAATGGGTTGCAACCGGGCGACAGCCGTCTCATCGAGGCCTTTTTCGCGCAATTCCGCATTGACGTTGTCGAGACCTATTTTATCGAGTTTATCGATGGCAACGGTAATATCGACGATTTTCTCGGGTGCACCGATGATTTCGGCAATGCCGCCGAGTATTTTCCGATTGTTGAGTTTCACGGCCACCCGTATGCCGAATCGGGAGAACACCTCATCGACAAGGCGCAACAGTTCGACTTCGTTCAGCAGGGAGTCCGACCCGACAACATCGGCATCGCATTGGAAAAACTCGCGGTAGCGTCCCTTCTGCGGCCGGTCGGCCCGCCATACGGGTTGTATCTGGTAGCGTTTGAAAGGGAATGAAAGCTCTCCCCGGTGCATCACCACGAAGCGGGCAAACGGCACGGTAAGGTCGTAGCGCAAACCTTTCTCGCAAAATTTCGATGCCAGCCGGTTGGTATTCCGCTCCGTCAGTTCCTCGTCGGAAACATCGGAAAGGAAATCGCCCGAGTTCAATACCTTGAAAAGCAATTTGTCTCCCTCTTCGCCGTATTTCCCCATGAGCGTGGAGAGATTTTCCATAGCGGGCGTCTCTATCTGCTGGAAGCCGAAAAGGTGAAATACTTCGCGTATCGTGTTGAAAATATAGTTGCGTTTCGCCATCTCCTCGGGCGAAAAGTCTCTGGTTCCTTTGGGTATGGAAGGTTTTGTTGCCATGTAATTTTTTCGATATGTAAGATGATATTGCAAATATACGACATTCCGCAGTTATTTTCTTCTGCCGATGCAAGATTTCATGCCGCGCCCGCATTCGTGAGTACGACGGTCGCATCGCCCTGCGTCGGCCGAAACGCTTCCTAACGTATCGTTACCTGCGTCGCCCCGAAACCGTATTCCCGGAACGAGGCGTCCTGATACTCGTAATTTTTGTATTTCCGTTGCAACTCTTCGAGTATGGCTCGGCGCAACACGCCGTCGCCTTTACCGTGAATAAACACGATTTTCCGGCCTTTCTCTCCCTTGTATCGGTCGAGCGTATCGCGAAATGTCTGCAACTGCAATTGCAGCATATCGGCGTTGCTCATTCCGGCGGTCGTATCGACCAACTCGTGTATGTGCAAGTCGACCTCGACCGGGCCTTCTTTGGGCTGCTTGTGCCGGGCGGGCTTGGGAGTTTGCGGCTGCGGCACGGTCTTTTCCTGCATGGCTCTTTCGAGCGACTTGGCGTCGACCGGAATATCCATGACGGGAAGATCGTTCTCGACAAGCGGGAGCACCCACGCTTTCTCCTCGAAAAATTCACTCGTGCCGAAAGTGTGTAATTTATAAAATTTCACGGGATCGATGCGTAAAACAGTCGAGACAGGTTCTTTGCAGACATAGGATTTCCCGCGTTTGTAAGCAACGGCTTGCACCGAGATACGCCCAAAACGGTTGACCGAGTCCTGACCGAAACTTTCGAGATGCACCTGTACATTGGGTTCCACCGTTCCCCGGCTGTACATCGTCCACTCGCCCGTCTCGTCCGAGCCGGCATACAGATAATCGAGGTAATAATTACTGTCGTTGATGAGATAAGCATCGAATGTCGTCGAACCCAACCGACTGCACGATTCGGGAACGAACGCCAAATAGAGGCTGATTCGTTCACCCTTCCGGGTCTCAACGAGCGGCAGTTCGGGTTCGTCGTCATCGTCTGCCGGTCGGGGAACGACCGGTCTCGCCGCGTGCCGGGCGATTTCCTGCTTATCGGTCGGGACGACACCGTTATCCTGTTTGCGTCCGCTCTCTATGACGACACATTCGCGGGCAAGTACCGGTGTCTCGAATCCGTCTTCCTCCTCGACGAGTACCACGTCGTGGTCTATGCGGCGCACGATTCCTCCGCCCACAGCGTTGAGGAAGCGCACTTTATCTCCTACTTTTACCATAATCATTCGGTTTTATAGCACAAAGATGCTTATTTTTGCAGAGATATTCAACATTGTATATGCAAAAACCACAAGATATCCGCATCGACGAGTATGACTACCCGTTGCCCGACGAACGAATCGCCAAATATCCTCTCGCCCGTCGCGACGCATCGAAATTGCTGTTTTATAGAAGCGGACAGATTTCGGAATCGACATTCAACCGATTGCCCGAATTGCTGCCGGACGATTCTCTGCTCGTGTGTAACAACACCCGTGTGATTCAGGCCCGTCTGCATTTCCGGAAAGAGACCGGCGCGCTCATCGAGATTTTCTGTCTCGAACCGCTGGATCCGTGCGACTACCTGATGTCGTTCCAAGCGACGGAAAGCTGCGTATGGCGTTGCTTGGTGGGGAACTTGCGTAAATGGAAAACCGGACGGCTGTCCCGAACTCTGTCGGTCGAAGGACGGGAAGTAACCCTCCATGCCGAACGGCAGGACCACACCGACAGCGAGACTCACGAAATACGTTTCTCGTGGGACAACGAGGGCATTACCTTTGCCTCCCTGCTCGAAGCCTTCGGCGAACTGCCCATACCGCCTTATCTCAACCGGGCGACCGAAGAGAGCGACAAAGAGACGTATCAGACGGTCTATTCCCATGTCGAAGGCTCGGTCGCCGCTCCTACGGCCGGCCTGCACTTCACGCCCGAAGTCTTTACGGCTTTGCAGAAAAAAGGAATCCCCCGTCTCGAACTTACCTTGCATGTCGGGGCAGGGACATTCAAGCCGGTAAAAAGCAAAACCATCGCCGGCCACGAGATGCATACCGAGTATATCTCGGTTTCCCGTGAGACACTGTCGGCTCTTGCCTCCACGACCCGGCGCATCATTGCCGTAGGTACCACGTCGGTGCGTACGCTCGAAAGCCTTTACTATATGGGACGTACGCTCGTACATGACCCCGAAGCAACAGCCGACCGGCTCGTTGTGGAGCAGTGGCAACCCTATGACGGTACGCCCGACGTCTCCCCCCGGGAGGCCTTGCTCGCTCTCGTCGACTATCTCGACCGTCGGAATCTCGACCGGCTCGTATCGGCAACCCGCATCATCATCGTTCCGGGTTATCGTTGGCACATCGTGCAAGGGCTCGTTACCAATTTCCACCAGCCGCGCAGCACGTTGCTGCTGCTCGTGTCGGCACTTATCGGCGACCGTTGGCACGAGGTCTATGACTATGCACTGGCGCACGATTTCCGATTTCTCAGTTATGGAGACAGTTCGTTGCTCCTGCCTTAAAAATACCGCCTATGAACTCCAATTCGACGCATCACGTTTTAGGTCGCCAAGTGGCTTATCCCGATCGTTATTCTCCTGATATTCTTGTCCGTGTGGACCGTGCCGGAAACCGGACGGCTCATCACATCGACGAAGCTCATTTGCCGTTCACCGGTTTCGACCTGTGGAACGCATACGAAGTGAGCGCACTCACCGATGTCGGTGCGCCGGTCAACTTCATCATGCGACTGCTCTATCCCTGCGAAAGCCGTTATATTGTCGAAAGCAAATCGCTGAAACTATACTTGAATGCATTCAACATGTCCCATTGCGGGGCTACGACCGCCGAAGTAGCCGGTTTCTTGTCGGCCACGATAGCACACGACCTCTCGGCTCTGCTCGAAACCCGGGTCGAAGTCGTTGCGGAAACGCCTCGTGAAGCCGCGCGACATACGGTAACATCGCCGGGCTGTGTATGCGAACCGCCGGTAGAATGGGCGTATTGGGGCGTCGATGAACTCTCGTCCGCCCCGCTCGCGTCTTACAAGGAAGATGTCGATCTGCTGCACGACAACCGCACCGGTAGCGGTGTACTGACGGGTATGACCGATCTGCTGCGCAGCCGTTGTAAGATAACGTCCCAGCCCGACTGGGGCGATCTTTACCTCCACATGCGGGGCGACCGATTGCCCTCGGTCGATGCCTTGCTGCGGTATATCGTCTCTTTCCGCGATGAGAACCATTTCCATGAAGAGGTGGTCGAAATGATTTATGAAGCCTTACAATCGCATTTTTCGCCCGAGAAATTGCTGGTCATGGCCTTTTACACACGTCGGGGCGGTATCGACATCAATCCCGTGAGAGCCAGCAGGAAAGAACTTATCGACCGTTTTTGTCCGCATATTGTCCGCTTCGACCGCCTTGCCATAAAATCGCCCCGTCAGTAAACTTACTTTTCCGAACGAAGCGCATTCCCTCATACCACATAATTGTCATTCTGAACAATAGTGAAAAATCTTACCCTAAAAACGTATGTCATTCTGACAACCGCAGGGAGGAAGAATCCCTTGCCACACAATGCTGCCGTTGCAGTACAATTGTCATTCTGAACGGAACGTCAGTGAAGTGAAGATTCTCTTTCCATACAGTACTGCCCTACCAGTACGATGTCATTCTGAGATGCGGAGCGTCGAAGAATCTCCTACGAAGTGCGTGTATGGCATGAGATTCCTCACATGCGTTCGGAATGACATTAGGCTATCACCAAAACGCTATCATTCTGAATGCAGCGCAAGCGAAATGAAGAATCTATACCCCACATAAATAGATTGGGATTCCTCACACTCGGTCTTCGACCTCGGTTCGAAATGACATTTGAGTAACAGAGGAACACCTCCGACCGGTGATGCCTTGTCGCTTTACGAACAAACGCCAATTGCATGGAGCACAAGCATGTCCGCATTTATCGGGCTGCCGGGAGCGAGGGAGAAGGCGGAAAGAGGGCGAGGAGTGTTTGAGCGGAGCGAGTTCCGCAGCCCCCGACAGCGACCGAAGCAGAGGGCGGGAATACCCGATAACAAGCGGGCGACCTTTCTTGGTTACTTCTTTGCGGCGGGAAAGAAGTAACAGACAACTGTCATTCTGAATGAAACGAAGTGTAATGAAGAATCTCAACCAATAGAGAGTCGGGGATTCCTCACACTCAGCCTATCGCTTCGGTTAACTATGTTTTCCTCCTTCGCGCCTCGGCTGTGCATGAACAGAAATGTTCTGCACGGCACTCGGCTTGGCGTCGGTTCGGAATGACACGTATGTCATTCTGTCGACCGCAGGAAGGAAGAATCTTTTGACATGTGGTACTGTCCCTGCAATGTGATGTCATTCTGAGACGCGAAGTGTCGAAGAATCTCCTGCCAAATAGTGCATTTCGTATAAGATCTCTCACTTTCGTTCGAGATGACAGGAGTGTCATTCTGAGGGGGTGTTAACCCCGAAGAATCTCACGCCGAATGGCGCGTTTTGTACGAGATGTTATCAGACCTATTTACCGCAAAGGACAGCCGTTTGGTAATTTATAAGGAAATACCTACCTTTGCCTTGTCTGCCGACAGGCTGGGGTAGGATTTCGTTTTTATCCTTCCTTTCGGTTGCAGACATTAATTTAAGAAATACCGATGAAAGCACCTGCAATCACATTTTCTCTCGCTCTGTTTTTCTTTTTACTTTCGTTTTCGGGAGCAAAAGCCGACGTAAAACTCCCGGCCGTTTTGTCCGATAATATGGTGTTGCAACAGAATACCCGTGCCCGTATTTGGGGAAAAGCCGCGCCCGGTGAAAAAATCACCGTCTCTGTTTCGTGGAGTCGCAAAAAACAGAAGACCGTCGCCGCTGCCGACAGCAGTTGGCAAGTCGAAGTCGCTACGCCGGTCGCTTCGTCCGATCCCGTATCACTGACCGTGAAAGGTCGTAATACCGTCGAGATAAAGAATGTCCTTATCGGGGAAGTGTGGCTTTGTTCGGGGCAATCCAATATGGAGTTTCCCGTAGACCGCGATACGACCAGCCGGTGGAAAAACGCCATGACCACCGTCAAGGAGGAGTTGCGGAACGCCGACTATCCCGAGATCCGTTTTTTCAGGGTCGAACACCAGTTGGCACCCGATGCTCCCACTGATGATTGCATCGGCGTGTGGGAAGTTTGTACCCCGGCGACCGCTGCCCGTTTTTCGGCCGTCGGATTTATTTTCGGCCGCAAGATACATAATGAAATACACCGCCCCGTAGGGCTTATACAGTCGACGTGGGGCGGCACTCATGCCGAGTCGTGGACCAAGAAAGAGGCCATGCAGGGTGTTTACTACGACAATTTACGGGCGGAGCAAAAAAGCATTATCGAGAATGCTCCGGCCGAGAAAAAGCGGTATGAGCGGGAAATGGCCGCTTATAGAACGGCCAAAGCCATCAATCCCGATACCGTACTGAAAGCTCCCGCCAAAGCAAAGAAGCTCAACGACAATCTGCGTATGTCGACCCTCTGGAACGGCATGATCAACCCCATATTGCCTTATACCATCAAAGGCGTTATCTGGTATCAGGGCGAGAGCAACGACAGTCGGGCGGCCGATTACCAGATGGTGTTTACCAATCTTATCCGCAGTTGGCGGACCGAGTGGAAACAAGGCGATTTCCCTTTCTATTTCGTGCAGATAGCGCCCTATCGCAAACAATCGCCGACCCTGCGCGAAGGGCAACTGCGCACATGGCAGACGGTGAAAAATACCGGTATGGCTGTTATTACCGATGCGGGCGACTCGACCAACATTCACCCTCGCAACAAAGTCATTCCCGGAGAGCGTCTCGCATACTGGGCCTTGTCGCACGATTACGGCATCGATGTGCCGTATATGGGACCTGTGTATAAGAGCATGTCGGTGAAGGGAGGCGTAGCCGAGTTGTCGTTCGATTATACGGGGTCGGGGCTCGACTCCAAAGGGCAACCCCTCAAAGGCTTTGTCATAGCCGGCGACGATGGTGTGTTCTATCCGGCAGAGGCCGTTATCAGAGGCGACAAGGTCGAAGTATCGTCGCCCCGAGTGTCGTCGCCCGTGGCGGTGCGTTACGGGTGGGATAAGTTTTTCCGGGTCAATTTCTACAACCGGGAAGGATTGCCGGCGACACCGTTCCGTACCGATAACTGGAAATTGTAAATACACATAAAAACAAGAAAAACATGAATTGGAAAACCTCTTTTGCCGTTGCGGCCTGTTGCGCATGTTCGCTTGCCCTTTCGGCTCAGAAAATGTCGGTCGAGTTTGCCGAGTCGGAGATGAAGCGCGCACCCGAGGCTTGGCAGCTCGATCACGGTAAACGTCTCTTCTTCGGTTATGCTCAGGGCGTGGGCTGTTGCGCCATGCTCGACATGTGGCATTACACCGGCGACCGCAAGTATTACGATTACGTGGCCGAGTGGGCCGATACCCTTATCAATGATAAGGGCGAAATCCACCTCTATGAGATGGCCGATTACAATCTCGATTTCATCAACTCGGGGAAAGTGCTTTTCGATGTCTATGCCGAGACGGGCGATCCCAAGTACAAAAAAGCGATGGACGTTCTTGTCCGTCAGTTGGCACGCCAGCCCCGTACCCATGAAGGTGCGTTTTGGCATAAACTCATCTATCCTTACCAGATATGGCTCGACGGCCTCTATATGGCTTCGCCTTTTCTGGCCCGTTACGGAGCGACTTTCGACAAGCCCGAGTTGATCGACGATGCCGTGAAGCAGTTCCTTATCTGTGCCCGCCGTACCTTCGACAACCGCACGGGGCTCTATTTCCACGCTTACGACGAGAGCCGCAATCAGCGTTGGGCCGATCCTACGACCGGCCATTCGCCCAATTTCTGGGGACGCAGCATGGGCTGGTGGTTCATGGCGCTGGTCGATGTGCTCGATTATGTGCCCGAAAATCACCCCCGTCGTGCCGATCTCATCACGATAATCAAGGGCATGGCCGTTACGCTGCCCGAGTATCAGGACAAGGACGGCCTTTGGTATCAGGTTCTCGACCAGATCGACCGTGAAGGCAATTTCCCCGAGGCTTCCGTTACGTCGCAGTTTATGTATGCCTACGCCAAGGCGGTAAATAAAGGTTACATCGACTCTTCCTATATCGGAGTGGCGCAGAAGGCTTACGAGGGGCTGCGCAAAGAGTTGCTCAAGAAAAATCCCGACAAGACGTGGACGCTTACCCGTTGTTGCGCCGTGGGCGGATTGGGCGGCAGCAAGTATCGTGATGGTTCGTTCGATTACTATATCCACGAGCGTATGCGCGATAACGACGCCAAAGCGACCGGACCGTTTATTATGGGTTGCATACAACTCGAGAAATACGAGGCCGCGCATGGGGCGCGTCCCACCCGCAAGCGGTAAAAAATCCTAAATTTTTTTTGGAATAGGGGTCTACTGCCAAAAAAAACAGTTTTAATATCAAAAGAGTTATTTCAACACACTGAAATAACTCTTTTCTTTGCCTATTGGAAAAAACCTAAATCATATTGATAGATATTTTTATTCAAGTATAACTTAACTAATACCAAAAGTATCATGAAGAAAATTACTTTTTTAGTAGCGGCTGTTCTTGCTTCGGCAGGTATGTCTGCGCAAACTACTACTCAGAAATGGGCAGCAGTGAATGATATGGACGCGGAAGGGTTGCTGTTCCCGTGGACCACGACTTTCCAGACTTGGATCGGGGTTGATGAGAATCCCGATGATCCGAATTCTCAATCATTCGTGAGTGGCAATATCGCATTGTTCAATGACGAGGTGTATAACGTTCTCACCAATCCCGACTTCGGTATGAATACCGATTCTCCCACGATTACGGTAGGAACCGGATTGGAACTCGGCGGAATCCAAGTCGATAACTCCAAAGTTACGTATACGTTCAGTCCCGAGTCGGAAACGGTAGCTTTCAATGCGGCTGCCGCAGCACCCGATGCCGCTTTGATTAAGTTTGGCGACGGAACGCTCTACACCGATGTTGTAAATAACTTGCCCGGCGGAACCGTTATAAAAGGCGGTACGGTAGCTCGTAAGTCGAAATCGTCTATTGCTACGACTGTTTTCGGTAAGAAAGTTACTATTGACGGTGAGGGTACTGTCGATTTAGGTAGTATGGGCAGCGACTATGCTGCTTTCGGTGCCGATGTCAACATTACCGACGGTTCTACGTGGAATCTTTATCCCTCTCGTTATACCTATATGACGAGTGATACCAATATTTATGTTACCGGAAACGGTACTATAAATGTTTATTCTCGGGGTGAACGTGTATTCTTGTCTGGTTCAAAAAATACTCATCCTGCCGATTTCTCGGGATTTACTGGCAAATTCAATATTTTGAAATCTGATGACAGCGAGTCTGATTTTAGCGGTATAATTTTCCCGGCGGAGTCGGCAAAAGGAACTGCTGCCTCGAAAGCATTTTATGCTAAAACCGAGGGGGACTCTTTGCTTTACAATGTGTGGTTGAACAAAGCTAAAAACGGAAATCTTATCGATAGTTTGTTCTATGATCTTTCCAATAGTGATGTTACGATAGGTGAAGACGTTTCTATTGCATTTGAGTCGGCTGGGGGTGCTCCCAATGTAGCTCTTTTGCATGTGAAAAGTTTAAATATGAAAAAGACTTCTGCGATGAGAGGATATTATAAGGCTTCAAATCCTCAGGGGGTAATTCTTTTCGGCGATGATGCAGATGGTTATCTCGATGGTGTATTTACAGCTAGTGTAAAAGGTGCCAATGATACGGGTTGGGGTCCTTATAGAGAATGTGGTGTCGGTCTTATCAAGGAAGGAAAAGGAACCTACTATATTACTTCGAATGAAAATCAAATATTCTTGGGTGTAGAAGTATGGGAAGGCCGCGTGCTCTTCAATAACCCCGATCCTCAAAATACGACGGCTACGGGACAAAATAAAGTGTCGAGCAACAATACGGTAACTTGTCGCCCGACCGGAACAATCGGCGGGTTCGGAACGATCGGTGGCCACACCGCTCTCTATGGTACGATGCAGCCCGGTAGCGATGCCGTAGATACCTTGCGGATTGATGCGTCATTTGCTAAAATATCTTATAAAACAGGTAAAAGCAATGGACCTGTAAGTACGGAACAACAAGGAAATACCATTTTCGAAAGAACCGCCGGTACGGCCGCTAATTTGCTCCTCTACAACGGTGCAAATATCGAGTTCGAAATCATCGACAAAGATAAACACGACGTAGTAATGGTTGAAAATGAAATCCGCGTTTACAGCGATACCGAAGCAGGAACAGAAGCAAAGATCAACATCAAACTTGCTCCGCGCGACAAATGGTCAGTAGCCGAAGGCGATGAAATCGTCCTCATGCAAGCTGATACCCTCAGAAGCTACGTTGATGGCGTAACCGATGAGACCTGTTTCAATTTGATCGTAGACGATGCTTTCAATGGCGCAACGTTCGAATTGAAATCTGTGAAAGTTCCTGCTGAGACCAAAACGGAATATGATCCGATCAAAGGCGAAAATGTAACGACCGTTATTGCTCCTGCTCAATACAAGTTGGTGGCCAAATGTACGAAAGCCGGTAATGGTGAGGCAGAACCCGATGCTATCGAAAGCGTAGATGCCGACAATAGCAACTTGCAGGTATATCCCAATCCTGCTCGGGGTGGAAACGTTACGATTGCCGTAGCTGCCGGTGAAGTGGCAAATGTGGCTGTGTACAACTCGGCTGCTCAGTTGGTGAAATCGGTTGCTACCGCTGAATCGACTTTGACGCTCGATGTTTCGGATTTGCAAGCCGGTATCTATTATGTTCGCGTAACGACGGCCGACAAAGCTTATACGCAAAAACTCATCGTTGAGTAATCTCACGATTGTTAATAATATAGAAGAGGGGCACTTTAAAGCGCCCCTCTTTTTTGTTCTCATTCCGATTTCATTCCAAACGCATTGAGGAATCCCAAAAAGAATACCTTGTCATGCTGAACGGCAGTGAAGCATCTCACCCTCAACGCTCCTATCCAAGAGATTCTTCCTCCCTTACGGTCGTCAGAATGACATACGTGCATTCCGAACCGAAGCCGATAGGCTGAGTGTGAGGAATCCTTGACTCTTTATTGGTTGAGATTCTTCATTACACTTTGTTCTATTCAGAATGACAGATACTTTGAGAACGGCAACCCAAATGTCATTCCGAACGCATGTGAGGAATCTCATGCTTTTTGTTTGGGATTCTTCACTCCGCTCACGCTATGTTCAGAATGACAGTTGTCTGTTACTTCTTTCCCGCCGCAAAGAAGTAACCCAGAAAGGTCGCCCGCCGGTTATCGGGTATTCCTGCCTTCCGCATCGGTCGCCGACGGGTGCTGCGGAACTCGCTCCGCTCAAACAGTCCTCGCCCTCTTTCCGTCTTCTCCCTTGCTCCCGGCAGCCCGATAAATGCGGGCACGCCTTCGCCTACATGAAATTGGCATTTGCGCGTAGAGTGATAGAATGTTACGAGTCGGAGATACTTCGACTGCTCCGTATGACTGTCGAATGTCATTCCGAGCGAGGGCGTAAGGCCGACGAGGAATCTCTCACGCTCTATTGGTAGAGATTCTTCATTACACTTCGTTCCATTCAGAATGACAGATACTTTGAGAACGGCAACCCAAATGTCATTCCGAGCGTACGCGAGGAATCCCAAAAAGAATACCTTGTTGTGCTGAACGGTAGTGTAGCATCTCTCCCTCAATGTTCCTATCCAAGAGATTCTTCCTCCCTGCGGTCGTCAGAATGACATTACTGTCATCTCGAACGCATGTGAGAGATCTCATACCATACGCCCTATTTGGCAGGAGATTCTTCGACACTTCGCGTCTCAGAATGACATACGTGCATTCCGAACCGAAGGGCTGAGTGTGAGGAAGCCCCAACTCTTTATTGGTTGAGATTCTTCATTTCACTTCGTTTCATTCAGAATGACGGATGCTTTTTAGGGCTGTAACCTAAATGTCATTCCGAACGCATGTGAGGAATCCCAATCCATTTATGAACGAGATTCTTCGGGGTCAATACCCCTCAGAATGACGTGTACTTTGGTAAGAGATTCTTCCTCTCTGCGGTCGCCAAAATGACATGCGCGTCATTCCGAACGTATGTGAGGAATCTCTTGAAAATACTTGTTTCGTTTGTGCTTTTCGATACTCGACATTTCGGAATAATAGAAGGTTCGATAATTCGATAAAATCATTTAAGGAAGTTTATCTATCAATATTTGCAGTCAGTCGAGAGGCAATATTTTGTTTATTTGTAACCCCTAATGCCTCGTATTCTTTGATGTACCATGAAAACAATCCTTTGAATTTTCATTTTATCCGTCATAAGAATTGCCTTCATCGGACATTTTCTCCGGAAAAAGGGAGAGTGTCGGGGATTATTTGTATTTGAGATGTTATAAACCTAAAATAACTTATACACATGAAAAGAATTTTACTAACATTTTGTATGGCATTTGCTTGCCTTGCCGGGGCGGTGGCCGATGAGCTGATTGCATTCCCGGGAGCGGAAGGTTACGGCCGTTTTGCACGAGGTGCGCGCGCTGGAGAAAATCCGACAGTGTACCATGTAACCAATCTCAATGACTCGGGAAAGGGATCTTTACGTGATGCTGTCAGTCAACCTAATCGCATTGTTGTTTTTGATGTAGCAGGTGTAATTCGAATTAAAAGTCCTCTTGTGTTTTCCAAGAATCTGACAATTGCCGGGCAGACGGCTCCCGGTAGTGGTATTGTCATTTACGGAGAACGCACTTCGTTTTCCGGAGCCAGCGATATTATCGTCCGTTATCTGCGTATCCGTATGGGAATGAGTGGTCGCGGACAAAATGATGCCGCTGGTATAGCCAACGGTTCCAATATGATATTTGACCATTGTTCCATTTCATGGGGAAAAGATGAGACTTTCTCGATCAATTCCGATGGTAAGAACGGTGGAGTAGGAAATATCACAATTCAAAAAACCATTATGAGCCAAGGCCTTTTGCCTCACTCGGCCGGTGGTCTTTGCCAACCGACCAATACTGTGGGTGGGGTAACGCTTTACCGGAATCTCTATGCCGATAATAATACCCGTAACCATAAGGTGAAAGGTCTTAACCAGTACATCAACAATGTGGTGTATAACTGGGGTAGCGGTGGCGGTTACAACCTCGGTGGTGATTCCGAAGGACGTATTTGGGCCGATGTACAGTCTAACTATTTTATCCAAGGTCCGAATTCCGGTGGAAATGGGGTCGGTTCTGGAAATCAGTTGACAACTGTTTACCAGCGCGGAAACAAAACCGATATGTCGAGGGATGGTGTCCTTAACGGTCGTGATATGGACGAGAACGATTTCGCCCGTGCGACCCGTGTTGATTCGTTTGAAGACTTGTTGCAAAGCGAAGAATATCCTTCGGAACATCCTCATGCTCCTATTGCTTCGATGTCGATGACGGCCGAGGAGGCATATCAATGGGTCGTTGATAGTGTCGGTGCCTGTTTGCCCGATCGGGATGAAGTCGATGAATACGTCATCGATGAGTTGCGTTCTTTGGGAAATAAAGGCGTGATTATTTCGAGTGAATCAGTATTGGGATTGGTAAACGGTGTGGGAAATATCTACAATGCCCCGAAGCCTGTGGATAGCGATTACGATGGTATGCCCGATTGGTGGGAAGAAGCTAACGAATTGAATCCCAATGATGCTTCCGATGCCGTGATGGTGGCTCCCAATGGTTACCTGAATATCGAAAATTATATCAACAGCATACCTGCATCGCCTGTTGCTTTCTTGAAGTATCCGGTAGAGATTCTTGCCAAGTCGTTGGGTACCGACAGTATTACGGTGGCTTTTGAGTGCCACGAAAAAGCTGCCGGAGCGAAAATCCGCGTGGAAGTGATGCCTGAGGGCGGAGAATATCAGCTCGTGAATACGATCAATACCGATGCAACTTCCTGTACGATAAAAGGTCTCTCGGAGAAAACAAATTATACGCTGCGTTTGACTACCTTTACCGGCGATATGGAGTCGCTTCCCGCTACGCTCTCTTTCCGCACCAAAGGTGCTCCGGGCGAACCCGACCTCTCGACCGATCCTGTTCCCGCTAATGGTGAAACGATTGCCGAATATACGACGGTAACGCTTAAATTCTCGAACGAAACAACGGGCCGTCCCTATTACTACGTATATGTGGGAACGTCGCCCGACCAGCTCGATTCCGTAGCTACGATACGTAGTAAGTCATATACGATGGACGTAGAGCAGAATACCACCTATTATTGGAGAATCGATGCGAAGAATACTTACGGCAGAACGCAGGGAGAGGTGTGGAGTTTCACGACCGGACAAGAACCCGTGCGTACGAAAGTCGCTTATTTCTCATTTGACGAAACATCGGGTTCTATGGCTGTAAATGCGCCTACCGATGAAGAAATCATGGCCAATGATGCCACTCCTTACGGTTCGTATGTTCCGGTATGGGGTGAAGGCAAAATCAACGGTGCCATATCTTTCGATGCTGCCAATACGACCGACGGTATGATCGTTCCTTCGTACGACGAAATCGTATTTGAGAGTGCACCTTTCTCGTATGAGTTGTGGTTCAAGTCTACTGCCGGTAACAGCTCGCAGAGCCGTTATCTCCTTCACAAAGGTAGTCATGCATCGGGCAGCAACGGAAATACCGGTAAATGGTTCGGTCTCGAATATAAGAAAGGAGTTCTTTATTTCGGTGTAGATGATGATGTAACCAAATCTTTGGCAGAGGTTTCCGCAACCTCTTATTTCGACGGAAACTGGCATCATGTAGTTGCCGTGCGCGATGTTGAGAATCAAAAACTGCTTCTGTACATCGACGGTGAACTCAAAGCCTCGGCCAGTGATGCTACCGGTGCTATTGATGGAGACGAAGCGTTTGTTATCGGTAATGTCAATATCAATTTCGATGCTCCCTTTATCGGATCTATCGATGAAGTTACGCTTTACAACGAAGCCCTCACCGAACTCGAAATCAAGTCGAAGTACGAGCATGGTGTAACGGCTATCGAAGAAGTTACCGCTTCGGAAAATGAAGACGTAGCTGTTTATCCAAATCCGTTCAAAGACTGCTTCACGGTGGCTCTCCCGCAGAGCATAGGAACCGCTAAGGTTGAGATTTACAGTCTGTCGGGTGCTCTTGTTTACAGTAACGATTTGACCATTTCGGGCGGTATGATCGAAGTCAAAGGTCTCGAAGACCTGCCCGCCGGTGTTTATAACTGTGTTGTTATTGCCGACGATACGACCCGTACGGCCCGTATGATGAAATACTAATAAACCTCATTCTATGCAAAAAGGATACCCCGAAAGGTATCCTTTTTGTGTAATTTTATCGATATGAAAAAAATTGCGTTTATTTTGGGGCTTCTTGTGGCGGTGCAGTCGTTCTGCGTGTCCGAAGCGTATGCCCGGAAAGAAAAGAAAGATAAAAAGACGCTCGTTTATGTGATCGGCGACTCGACCGTGAAAAACGGTCAGGGACGCGGCGACCGGGGGCAGTGGGGCTGGGGCAGCTTCATCGGCGAGTATTTCGATGATACGAAGGCCGAAGTCCGCAACCGGGCCATCGGAGGCCGCAGCAGTCGTACGTTCATCACCGAAGGTCGGTGGGATTCCGTGTGCGATTCGTTGCGGAAAGGAGATTATGTCATTATACAATTCGGCCATAACGACGGGGGAGAACTCTTTGCGGGAAATCGTCCCCGGGCTTCGCTGAAAGGAGTTGACGACCGGGATACGACTGGGGTCGTGGAGATGACCGGCCGGGAAGAGACCGTCTTGACTTATGGAGCCTATTTGCGTAAGTATATCGACGATGCTCGTGCAAAAGGTGCACAGCCTGTGCTTTGTACGCTGATACCTCGCAATCGCTGGAAAAACGGGAAGGTGATGCGCGACACGGCTCATGCCGTATGGGCTCGCCGGGTGGCCGAGGAAGAAGGTGTTCCCTGCATCGACCTGAATACGTTGATCGCCGATATATACGACGAAATGGGACAGGAGGCGGTGAAGGCCTGCTTTACCGATGCCGACTGGACGCATACCTCGGAGAAAGGTGCGCGTATCAACGCCGAGGTTGTTGCCGGACAAATCGTGCAACTGAAAGGTTGTAAATTGAAGAAATTGCTCGAATAACCTTTTTCCTACGGACTTTTGTCGGGAACGATTCGCATCAAGGTATTCGGGATTTGCAGTTTCGGGTATCTTGTTTTTGCATGGAAGGGATCGTGCTTTTGAAAGAAAAAACGTATCTTTGGCTGATTCTCTTTTTCCGAGAGATGTTCCGAACGGAGATTATAGAATTTTTAGTTATGAAAAATAGATTATTCATCACGCTTTTAGTTGCACTTTGTGCCGGCCTTTTTTCTTCTGTCCGGGCGCAGGAAACCCGTAAGATATATCTGTCGGGTACAGGTTTCGGAAACACGGTGAAGTGGGATTTCTATTGCACCGAAGGCCGTAACAGCGGCAAATGGAAAAAAATCGAAGTCCCGTCGCAATGGGAGTTGCAGGGATTCGGCGAATATACCTACGGAAGATGGTATAAGGACAAGGACCGGAATTCGGGTATGGTGCGGAGGTTGAAAAATCCGAGTATGGAGCAAGGCATTTACCGCCATACTTTTTCTGTCTCCGCAGCCTATCAGGGACAGCAGGTCTCTTTGGTATTCGACGGTGTGATGACCGATACCGAGGTCTCGGTCAACGGCCAAGTGGTAGGCCCGAAACATCAAGGCGGATTTTATCGCTTCTCTTATGACATAACCGATTTTATATCTTTCGGCAAGAAAAATATACTCGAAGTTACCGTTTGGAAACATTCTTCCAATAAATCGGTCAATAATGCCGAACGTAAAGCCGACTGGTGGCTTTTCGGCGGTATTTACCGGCCTGTTTTTCTCGAAATAAAACCGATGCGCCACATCGACCGTTTGGCGGTCGATGCCCGTGCCGACGGTTCTATCGACGCTCAGGTTTTCCTGTCGGGAATCGATAAGGCATATACGCTCGATGCCACTCTCTCGTCATTGGCGACCGGGGAGGTACTCTACGGGAAGCTGCAAGCGCAGGCGGCGGCCGGTGACAGTGTCGTTACATTGTCGGGACGGTGGAACGATGTGCGTGCATGGAATCCCGAAGATCCTAATCTTTATGTGCTTTCGGTCAGTCTGCGCGGGAATGACGGTACAGTATTGCACCGTTATGATCAGCGTATAGGATTCCGTACTGTGGATTTCCGCCCGAAAGACGGCCTCTATGTCAATGGCGTGAAAGTTATCCTCAAAGGAATCAATCGTCATTCTTTCTGGCCCGACGCCGGTCGCACGACCAACAAGCAGATAAGTATCGATGATGTGAAACTCATCAAGGAGATGAACATGAACGCCATACGCTGCCATTATCCACCCGATGACCATTTCCTCGATGTGTGCGATTCTTTGGGCGTATTTTTTATAGACGAGTTGGCCGGTTGGCAAAATTCCTACGATACACAGGTCGGATCGCGTCTGTTGGCCGAAATGTTGACGCGGGACGTCAATCACCCTTCTATCATCATTTGGAGTAACGGAAACGAAGGCGGGTGGAATAAGAAGCTCGATCCTCTTTTCGCCCTTTACGATCCGCAGAAACGCCATGTGATTCACCCGTGGGCCGACTTCGACGAACTCGATACGCATCATTATCCCGCCTATCTTACCGGTGTGGCGCGTTTTACTTACGGGTACAAACTCTTTATGCCCACCGAGTTCATGCACGGACAGTATGACCAGGGACATGGCGCCGGACTCGAAGATTTCTGGAACAGCTATACCTCTCACCCGCTTTTTGTAGGCGGATTCATGTGGGATTTTTGCGATAATGCCGTGAGACGTTCCGACCGGAATGGGGAGCTCGACTCCGACGGCTTCAATGCTCCCGACGGTATTCTCGGTCCTTATCGTGAAAAAGAGGGTAGTTACTATACCGTGCGCGATATATGGGCGCCTATTCAGGTCGAGAAGTTTTTCGTTACCCCCTCCTTTAACGGACGCTTCAAAGTCTCAAATGACTATCTTTATACTTCACTCGATAAGTGTCGTATGGCTTACAAACTCTACAAGGTCGAATCTCCGCTTTCTGCTGGAAAAGGTATGCAAAAAGAAGTCGGTGAGGGTGTTGTGAAGTTGCCTGCTCTCGCGCCCGGTGAGCAAGGATATGCTTCTATGGAGCTTCCCTCGAATTTCTTCGATGCCGATGTATTGGAAATTACGACCTACAATCCCGATGGCTCGGAGATGTGTACGCGTACGTGGAGTGTCGGTTATGCTCGGGATTATTGGCAACGACATTGCGAGGCATCTTCTGTTTCGTCTCCGGCTGTTTGTCAGGAACAAGGCAATAATGTAACCCTTTCTGCCGGCGGTGTCGAGATAACATTCGATAAGTCGACGGGATATATTACCCGTGTTCTCAGCGGGAAACAACCTGTCTCATTTGCCAACGGCCCTATTCCCGTAGGCATGGTGGCTGCCGTGAAAAGCACGCAGACCCGTATGGACGGCGATACGGCGGTGTTTGCCGTGAAGTACAACGGTAATATCGATTCGATCGTTTGGCGCATGTCTCCCGAAGGCCTGCTCGATATGAGCCTGCTTATGCTCAATCGCTCCCGGTTGGGTGGCGGACTCGATGATGCGGCCACCTACGATAATATCACCAATTTGGGGATTACATTCAGTTATCCCGAAAGTTGTGTAACCGGTATGCGTTGGTTGGGTGGCGGACCTTATCGCGTATGGAAAAACCGTTTGAGGGGAGCCAATATGGGAGTATGGGAAAAGGCCTATAACAATACGATTACAGGAGAGAGTTTTGAAAATCTCATTTATCCCGAGTTTAAAGGTTATCATTCCAATCTTTACTGGGCTACGATACAGAATAAGGAGCAGGATTTTACGGTATATTCGATGAGCGATGGCGTTTATTTGCGTATGCTTACGCCCGAAGAACCGAAAAATCGGCAAGGCTCAGCCCTTACGATGCCGGCTTTTCCTGCGGGCGATATATCTTTCCTGCTGGAAATACCGGCGATACGATGCTTTAAACCTATTTCCCAGCATGGCCCGAAAAGCCAACCCGGGACGATTCGTATCAAGTCGGGAGATGAAGGTATACACCTCGACCTCGGTTTCGATTTCAGAAAAAAACAATAAAAGATCGTTTCAATGAAGAATATGTATATAATCAGACAGAATATTTCCCGCATGATTTGCAGCGGGTTGTTCATGGGTCTCGCGGCTGTGGCGGTGGCTCAGGCACCGGCGTGGCCCGAAGCGACGACCGAGGCAAAACCCGGTACCCGTTGGTGGTGGTTGGGCAGTGCGGTAGACTCGGCCATCCTTACGGCCAATATGACCGATTATGCCCGTACCGGATTGGGAACACTTGAAATAACACCTATTTACGGTGTAAAAAATAATGAAGCCAATGACATAGAGTATTTATCGCCCCGGTGGATGCAGATGTATTCGTTTGTTTGCGAGGAAGGTAAACGTTTGGGCTTGGATATCGATATGAATAACGGTACTGGATGGCCGTTCGGTGGTCCGGAGGTTTCACTCGAAGATGCCGCCAGCAAAGTGATTTTTTTGAAATATACGCTCGATGGAGGTAGTCGGCTTTCCGAACCGGTTGTCGTAACCGATAAAAAACAGAAACCTGTTGCTAAACTTTTGCGTCTGATGGCTTATTCTTCCGACGGGAAAGTTTTGAATCTTACTTCCCGTGTCGATAAGGAAACCGGAGAGTTGAACTGGACGGCTCCCGAGGGTAAGGAGTGGAAACTCGTTGCGGCGTTTTTGGGAAAAACGTTTCAAAAGGTAAAACGGGCGGCTCCCGGTGGGGAAGGATATGTGATGAACCATTTCTCCAAGAAAGCGGTAGCTAATTATTTTTCTCGTTTCGATCGGGCTTTTGCCTCTTCCGGAGCTCCTGCACCCGAGACTTTTTTCAATGACTCGTATGAAGTGTACGGTGCCGATTGGACTCCCGATTTTTTCGAGCAATTCGCCCGTCGTCGGGGGTATAAACTCGAAAATCATTTGCTGGAACTGACAGGCGAAAAAAGCGATATACGGGCTCGCCTTATTACTGATTATCGGGAAACTATTGCCGAATTGTTGAAAGAAAATTTTACGCAACAATGGAAAGACTGGGCGCATAAGCACAAAAGTCTTGTACGTAATCAGGCGCATGGTTCACCCGGAAATCTCATCGATCTTTATGCGATGGTCGATATTCCCGAGTGTGAAGGTTTCGGTATTACCGATTTCGGCATCAAAGGTTTGCGCCGAGATTCGGTCAAGAAAGACAATGACTCCGATTTTTCCATGCTCAAATATGCTTCTTCCGGGGCGCATATATCGGGAAAAACTTATGTATCTTCCGAGACATTCACATGGCTTACCGAACATTTCCGCACATCATTGTCGCAGTGTAAGCCCGATCTCGATCTCATGTTCTCGGCGGGAGTCAATCACATGTTTTTTCATGGGACACCCTATTCACCTCGTGATGCCGAGTGGCCGGGCTGGCTCTTTTATGCGACGATAAATATGTCGCCGACCAATACGATATGGCGCGATGCCTCCGGATTGTTCTCGTATATCACCCGTTGCCAGTCGTTCTTGCAGATGGGAAAACCCGACAATGACTTTCTCGTCTACTTGCCTTTGTATGATATTTGGTATGAACAGCAAGGATCGCTCGGGCTTGCATTCGATATCCATAAAATGGCGAAGCGTGCGCCTCATTTCATCGACGTGATTGCGCAGATTACCAATTCGGGGTATGATGTCGATTATATTTCCGATGATTTTTTGCGTAAAACAAAATATCGCGACGGACAGCTGGTAACGACGGGAGGTACTCATTATAAGGCCATTATATTGCCGGCCGTCAAGATGATGCCCGATGATGTCCTCAAACACCTCCTTGCGTTGGCACGACAAGGGGCCACATTGATATTTGTGGATAATTATCCCCAAGATGTTCCCGGCTTCGCTTCTGTCGAGAAACGCCGAAAAGCATTTAAGACGCAGCTTTCGACCCTGCCCGATGCCGGTGATTTTACGGCCGAGCAAGTGTCGGAATACGGCAAGGGGCGCATCATTACCGGTTGTGATTATGCAAAGGTGTTGGAAATGACAGGTGTGGAACCCGAAGATGTGAAGACCCGTTACGGTGCGCATTATATCCGGCGTGAAAATGATAAGGGGCATCACTATTTCATTGCTTCATTGCAAAATAAGGGTGTCGAGGGGTGGATAACTCCGGCGGTCGCAGGAAAATCCGTTGCTATTTACGATCCGGTTTCGGGTCGTTCGGGAATGGCCCGGACACGTCTTCACGATGGCAAATTACAGTATTATTTGCAGTTGCGTTCGGGAGAGTCGGCTATCGTTTGTGTGTACGATGAAAATGTGTCCGGTGATGCTTGGCCTTACTATACGAAACAACCCGTGAGCCTGTCTCTCGATAACGGGTGGTCATTGGCTTTTACCGAAAGTGAACCGGCCATACCGGGAACATTTACGATCGATACGCTTGGCTCGTGGACATCGCTTCCGATACCCGAGGCTTCGGTCAATCGGGGTTCGGCAACCTATTCCATTACGTTTGATTTACCCGATATACCATGCGATGAGTGGATTCTCGATCTCGGTGATGTGCGGGAGAGTGCTCGTGTTACGGTGAACGGTACGGTGGTAGATACCCTTTGGTCGGTGCCTTTCTATACGATGGTAAAGCGTTATCTTCGTCCTGGTACAAACCGGATCGATATAGAAGTTACCAATCTCCCGGCCAATAGTATTGCCGAATACGATCGTCGGGGTATCGAATGGAGACGCTTCAAAGACGCCAATATCAATAATTTGGGGTATAAGAAAGGTAAGTTCGGTCATTGGGAAGTTATTCCCAGCGGTCTTTTAGGCCCCGTACATCTCGTGCCGGTAAATTTGAAAAATCAATTTTGACAATTTCCTCCTTACCAACATGTAGAATAATGGCCGTATTTTATACGGTCATTATTTTTTTAGTTCCATGATTTTATTATCTTTGTCAATCGGAATAGTTTTTCTGTCAAAATCTCTACCTGTGGCGAGAAATGAAAGACTTATTTTTGTATCGCTAAAAAACCGATGTATCGGATTTGATAGATATATTGAAAATAAATAGAGCAAAATATACATGAAAACACACCACTTTTTTGCTGTGGATTTAGGGGCTACCAGCGGCCGTACGATTTTGGGTACTCTTTCCGATGGAAAGATGGAAATGAAAGAAGTAACCCGTTTTGCAAATCCTATTATAGAAACCGGAGGACATTGTTATTGGGATATTTACGCCCTTTATCTCGAAATCATCAAAGGCCTGAAAAAAATAGCCCAAGAAGGTATCGCCATCGAGTCGATCGGTATTGATACATGGGGGGTCGATTTTGTGATGGTAGGAAAAGATGGTGCATTTTTACGTAATCCCTATTGTTATCGCGACCCGCACACGGTCGGTGCTCCCGAAGAGTATTTCACGCACATACCTCGGGAACGGGTATATGAGTTGACGGGAATTCAGGTGATGAATTTCAATTCCTTATTCCAGTTGTCCACTTTACATCGCAATCATTGTTCGGCACTTGAAGCAGCCGATAAAATACTCTTTATTCCCGATGCACTCAGTTATATGCTCACGGGTAAGATGGTAACCGAATATACGATCGCCTCGACGTCGCAAATTCTCAATCCCCGTACCAAGGAGTTTGAACAAGAGTTACTCGATGTCGTAGGAGTGAAAAAAGAACAATTCGCCAAGTTTGTCTATCCCGGGGAGGTGGTGGGCACGTTGACCCCCGAGGTACAGAAATTGACCGGTTTGGGTGTCGTTCCCGTTATAGCAGTTGCCGGCCATGATACGGCCTCGGCCGTTGCTGCGGTTCCTGCTCGAAACGAACGTTTTGCTTACCTTAGTTCGGGAACATGGTCGTTGATGGGTATCGAAGTAAAAGATGCCATTATCAATAAAGACAGTTTTGAAAAGAATTTTACCAACGAGGGCGGAGTCGAAGGAACGACCCGTTTCTTGAAGAATATTTGCGGTATGTGGCTGCTTGAACAGTGTCGCCGCGAATGGGCGGCTGCGGGGAATGACTATTCCTATCCCGAGTTGATTGCCGCCGCCGAAGCTGCACCTGCATTCCGCAGCATTATCAATCCCGACTCTCTCAGTTTCGCCAATCCTCCTTCGATGATCGATGCCATACGCCGTTATTGTCGTACGACCGGTCAGGTGGAGCCTCAGACGCATGGCGAGCTGACCCGTTGTATCTTCGAGAGTCTGCCATTGCGTTACCGTCAGGTTTTCGGATACTTGCAGGAGATGGCACCGTTTACCATCGAACGTCTGCACGTCATAGGCGGTGGTTCGCGGAACAATCTTCTCAACCAAAACACCTGCAATGCCGTAGGAGTACCGGTTTCTGCCGGGCCTTCCGAGGGTACAGCTATCGGTAACATCATGTTGCAGGCCAAAGCTGCCGGCGATGTAAACGATATTGCAGCTATGCGTGCCATTATTGCCGATTCGATAGAACTTGCCGAGTTTACGCCTCGGGATAAAGAGGTATGGGACGAGGCTTATCGTCGTTATCTTTCGGTGTATCGTGAAGATATTTAAATAGAAAATTAACCATAAAATATAAAGTCATGAAAGAAAATCTTGTTCTTAAAGCGTATGAAATAGCCAAAGAGCGTTATGCTGCCATCGGCGTAAATACCGATGAAGTATTGGATAAACTCCAAAAAGTTCAAATATCGCTGCACTGCTGGCAAACCGACGATGTCGTGGGATTCGAGTCGGGCAGTGCCTTGTCCGGTGGTATCCAGACGACCGGTAACTATCCCGGAAAGGCTCGTAATATCGACGAAGTACGTGCCGATCTTGTTGAGGCTATGTCGTTGATCCCTTCTAAACATCGTGTCAATTTGCATGAGATTTATGGTGATTTCGGCGGTAAATTCGTCGATCGCGATCAATGCGAACCGGCTCACTTTGAAAGCTGGATGCAATGGGCTGCCGATCTCGGTATCAAACTCGACTTCAACTCATCTTCTTTTTCACATCCGAAATCGGGCAATCTTTCTCTCTCGAATCCCGACAAAGGAATCCGTGATTTCTGGATTGAGCATACCAAACGTTGTCGTGCTATTGCCGAAGAGATGGGTAAACGTCAGGGAGATCCCTGTATCATGAACTTGTGGGTACACGATGGTAGCAAAGATATCACCGTAAATCGTATGTATTACCGTAGCTTGTTCGAGCAAAGTCTGGACGAAATCTTCTCGGTGAAATACGATCACATGAAGACCGGTTTGGAATCGAAAGTATTCGGTATCGGTTTGGAATATTATACCGTCGGTTCCAATGAATTCTGTGTAGGATATGCTACCAAGAATCAAACCTTGCTGACGATCGATACCGGGCACTATCACCCGACCGAAGTGGCAGCCGATAAAGTGTCGTCGATGTTGTTGTTCGTGCCCGAATTGATTCTCCACGTGAGCCGTCCTATCCGCTGGGACTCCGACCACGTAACCATCATGGACGATTCTACGGTCGAACTCTTCCAGGAACTTGTACGTTGCGATGCTATGGATCGCGTACATATCGCTTTGGACTATTTCGATGCTTCGATCAATCGTATCGGCGCTTATGTGATCGGTACGCGTGCGGCACAGAAATCTATCCTCCGTGCTTTGTTGGAACCGTTGGCTACTTTGCGCAAATACGAAGCTGAAGACAAAGGTTTCCAACGTCTCGCTCTGCTCGAAGAAGCGAAAGCTATGCCTTGGAACGCTGTTTGGGATATGTTCTGTCTCAAAAACAACGTGCCTGTGGGAGAAGACTTCATTCCCGAAGTGGAAAAATACGAGAGAGAAGTTACCTCTAAAAGATAAAAAGTACTTACAGTAATAAAAAGGTTTATGGCGGAGATTGGTTTCGTCACAAACCTTTTTAGTCATATAAAATGATATGGAAATCTTAATAGGATTATTGATCATAGCCGTTGGCGCCTTTTGCCAATCGAGTTGTTATGTCCCCATCAATCGTATCAAAGATTGGAGTTGGGAGTCGTATTGGATCGTGCAAGGTGTATTCGCTTGGTTGATTTTTCCCTTTTTGGGAGCGCTCTTGGCTGTACCCGAAGGGCACTCGTTGACCGATCTTTTCACAGCCGAGAACTCTTTCGATATAAGCATGACCCTCATCTTTGGCGCGCTTTGGGGTGTCGGAGGTCTTACATTCGGTCTCTCGATGCGTTATTTGGGTGTGGCTTTGGGGCAATCGATCGCCTTAGGAACATGTGCCGGATTGGGAACGATTATGGGCCCTGTCTTGCTGAACCTGTTTTTCCCCGAAATGAATGCTTTGCAATCGCTTACTTTTGCTGTCATTTTGGGTGTGGTCGTAACGCTGGCGGGTATCGCTATCATAGGTGTTGCCGGCGGTATGAAATCGGCCTCTCTCTCGGAGGAAGAAAAGAAAGCTGCTGTAAAGGATTTTAATTTTCCCAAGGGTCTTTCCATAGCATTGCTTGCCGGTTTTATGAGCGGCTGCTTCAATGTAGGTTTGGAATTTGGAAAAGACATCAACTTCGGTTCACTTACGTCCGATATGTACAGAACTCTGCCGGCTACCTTGTTGGTTACGTTGGGTGGATTTGTAACCAATGCGGTTTACTGTTTCTACCAAAATCAAAAAAACAAGACGTGGGGAGACTATAAGAAGTCTGCCGTTTGGGGCAATAACCTGTTGTTCTGTGCATTGGCCGGCGTTTTGTGGTATAGTCAATTTTTCGGACTCTCTTTGGGAAAAGGATTCCTGACGGAGTCTCCTACGCTTACCACGCTTGCTTTCTGTATACTCATGGCTCTCAATGTCGTATTTTCCAACGTATGGGGTATCATATTGAAAGAGTGGAAGGGGTGTTCGCGACAGACTATTGCCGTTCTGATGTTGGGTATTGTCGTACTTATCGTTTCGACGTTTATACCCGAACTGCTTAAATAATTCACATATCAAAAATTAAAAAACAGAATACAATGAAATCAATATTAGAAGGACGCCCCGCATTGGCTCGCGAGGTGGAAAAAGTCGCCGAAGTAGCTGGATATTTGTGGCAAAAAGGTTGGGCCGAACGTAATGGCGGTAACATAACTATCAATATTACCGAGTTGGTCGATGACGAAATCCGTAAAATGCCTGCTATCGGACCTGTAACTTCCATAGGAACGACATTGCCCAATATCAAAGGGTGCTATTTCTTCTGTAAAGGAACCAATAAGCGCATGCGCGACCTTGCCCGTTGGCCGATGGAGAACGGTTCGGTAATACGCATTCTCGACGATTGTGCCAGCTATGAAATCATTGCCGACAATCTCGTGAAACCAACCTCGGAACTGCCGGCTCACTTGTCGATGCATAACCTGCTTATAGGACGCGGCTCTACTTACAAAGCCTCTTTGCATACTCACCCGATCGAATTGGTGGCTATGAGCCATGCTCCGAAATTCCTTGAAAAAGATGTGCTTACCAATCTTTTGTGGAGTATGATACCCGAGACCAAAGCATTCTGTCCGAGAGGTTTGGGTATTATTCCTTATAAAATGCCCAGTTCGGTGGAGTTGGCCGAAGCTACGATCAAAGAGCTCGACGATTATGATGTAGTACTGTGGGAAAAACACGGTGTATGTGCAGTCGGTGAAGATATTATGGACGCATTCGATCAGGTCGATGTGTTGAGCAAATCGGCTCAAATCTATATCGATGCCAAATCTATGGGTTTTGAACCCGATGGTATGAGTGCCGAGCAGATGAAAGAATTGAGTGTAACTTTCAACCTTCCCAAATAATTAAAAGTACAATAGAAGTTCTGTTTTTATGAGAAAAATGACCTTATTGGCTTTCGCCCTCTTTGTAGGTGTGTTTGCTTCGGCCGCTCCGGCCAAGAAACGCACGGCCAAAGATGCCGCCCTTGCCATGGCCGACCGTATAGTGGCAAGTACCACGTATCAGTTTAAAAACACCGAAACCGGTGAAACTTACCCTACGGTAAAGAAACGTAAGTATACCGAACCTATCAAAGTAGGTTGTAAGTATAACGATTGGCATTATACCAATGGCGTTTTGCATATCGCCATGCTCGAACTTGCCGATAAACTCGGCGATAAGAAGTATGAAGAGTATGTGCGTAAGAACATGGATTTTGTGTTCAATGAAGGGAATCTCGAATTTTTTAAAAAGAAATTCGATAAAGCTCTTGAAGAAAGCGGTTGGATGGCCGTCCGTAAAATAAGCTGGCACATGATTTTCCGGGGTAAGAGGCTCGACGATAACGGGCCTATGGGAGCCTCGTTGATCGATTTGCAAATGCATCTGCCGAGTCCCGACAAAGCTTTTCAGGCTTATATCGATGAAACGGCCGATCATCTCAACTATGCCGAGCCTCGTCTCATCGACGGAACGATTGCACGCATTTGGCCGCATGAGAATACCGTTTGGGCCGATGACTTGTTCATGGCGGTTTCGTTCCTTTGCCGTATGGGTGAAATGACGGGCGACATGAAATATTTCGATGATGCGGCCAATCAGGTGTTGCAATACAATAAGTATCTGTGGTGTCCCGAGAAACAAATCTATTACCATTGTTATCATACCGATACCGATGAACATGGAGTTGCCCATTGGTCGCGTGCCAACGGATGGGTATTGATGGCTCAGGCCGATTTGCTTTCCCGCTTGCCCGAAGATTATCCCCAGCGTGAAGCTCTTTTGGAGAATTTCCGTCAGCAGGTAAGCGGCGTTTGCCGTTATCAAGGAGAAAACGGGTTGTGGCATCAGTTGCTCGATAAGACCGATTCGTATGATGAGGTTACCGGTACGGCCATGTTTACTTTTGCCATTGCCCGAGGCGTGAAAGAAGGCTGGATACATAAAGATTTCATCTATGTAGCCGAGCAGGGTCTCAAAGGCATTCTCAGTAAAATTTCGGAAAAAGGCGATCTCGAAGCCATCTGTGCAGGAACGGGTATCATGCCTTCTCTTACCTATTATTATAATCGTCCTCAGTTGAAGAACGATCCGATGGGTGAGGGGCCGGTCTTGCGTGCATTGGTCGAGATGATGGACGCTCCTAAATATACCGAAATAAAAGCCGAACAACAATACGACCGTATCGTCGTAAACAAAAATTAAAAAACTGAATCCGCTTGTTCTTCCTCTTGGGGTGGGATAGGCGGATTCGATATTTAAAAATCTAATAAATTTATGCGTATGAAAAAAAACTTGTTCCTTTTGTGTGCTTTCTTGGTTCCTGCCTTGATTTCGGCGCAGATTTCTTCTAAGGATGCATGGAAACAGGCTTCTAAACTCGAAAAGTCGATTGAAAAAACTTCCTTCCCGAAAAGAACGTACAACATTACCGATTTCGGTGCGAAACCCGATATGCCGGAGGCTCCTTGCCACGATGCCATCAATCTGGCTATCGTTACATGTAACCAAGCTGGCGGGGGTACGGTAATTGTGCCCAAAGGAACTTTCTATACCGGCCCTATTACACTGAAAAGCAATGTCAATTTCCACCTTGAAGAAGGTGCCGTATTGAAGTTCGATACAAATCCCGAACTGTATATGCCGGCTGTTCTTACCCGTTGGGAAGGAGTGGATTGCTATAATATGCGCCCTTTGATATATGCTTACGGTGAGACCAATTTGGCGATCACAGGTAAAGGTATTATCGACGGACAAGGTTCTATGGAGACATGGTGGCCTATGTGTGGTGCGAAAAAGTACGGTTGGAAAGAAGGAATGATAGGACAAAACTGCGGTGGTCGTGCCAAGTTGTTGGCTTGGGGCGAATCCGGTGAGCCTATCTACAAACGTCTGATGACCGTGCAAGACGGTATGCGTCCCCAACTCGTGAACCTGTATCGTTGCGATAAAGTGTTGGTAGAAGGAGTAACGATGCAGAATTCTCCTTTCTGGACACTTCACCCGCTTTTCTGTACGAATCTTATTGTGCGCGGTGTGCATTTTATCAATCGTGGTCCGAACGGCGACGGTTGTGATCCCGAGTCGTGCGACGGTGTAATTATCGAAAATTGCGTTTTCGATACGGGAGACGACTGTATCGCCATCAAGAGCGGTCGTAATCGCGACGGTCGTACATGGGGAGTTCCCAGCCAGAATATCATTGTACGCAATTGCAAAATGTATGATGGACACGGGGGCGTAGTCATCGGTAGTGAAATTTCCGGCGGATACAAAAACCTCTATGTGGAAAATTGTGAAATGGACAGTCCCAATCTCGATCGTGTGATTCGTATCAAAACCAGTAATTGCCGGGGCGGTGTCATAGAAAATGTGTTTGTGCGCAATATAAAAGTGGGAGTGTGTCGTGAAGCCGTTCTTCGTATCAATTTGCAATACGAAAACCGCGAAATATGCGACCGCAATTTCCCCCCGACGGTGCGCAACGTTCTCTGCGAGAACATTACCTGCGAGGGTAGTAACCTCGGCGTTTACTATGTAGGTCTCGAAGGATCTGATAATGTATATAACATTCAGGTTGATAACTGCGAGTTCAACAATGTGAAGAAAGGCACAGCCAATCCCCAAGACGGAATCTTTATCAAAGGCGGAGTCAAAGACGTTCGTTTCAATAATTTGAAAATCAACGGTCAGGTTGTGAAATCTCCTGCTCTCTGAACGGTTAGTTCACTCGATTAAAAAATCCACCTCGACCCAATGCCGAGGTGGATTTTCGTTTTTTCTTGCCTTTTATGTTCTATTATTGCGTATCTTTGTGGTAATAGGGCTTTGTCGAGAGTCGCTGTGAACAAAATCTGCCCGAAAAGTCCACGCGGTCCGTAAAGAATATATATTTCTGTCGGCTAAAACCAATTTTTGTATGAAAAAGGGCAAAATATAGAGCTTTGAAAACTCTTTTCACCTCTACTTTTGCCCCGTATAAATTTTTATGTGCTGATTTATAACACTTAAAAGACAAAATAATTAGTAATAGGGTCATTTTGCGCAGTATGCTCGCATGAAATAGGCTCTATCTTTGTAAAGATAAACAGATGTATACCATGAAAAGAATGCTATTTTTGTGCTTAGTTCTTTCTGTGTGTCTTTTTTTCTCCTCTTGTGAGAGTGAAAAAAACGAGCCGATCAACAGAGAACAGGTCGTGCAGAGAAATCACCCGAAGAATACCGAATTCAATGAATTATCCTCCCTTTCGGTAGGTAATGGCGAATTTGCTTATACAGTCGATGTAACCGGGTTACAGACTTATCCCGAATCATATAGTGCCGGCGTGCCCCTGGGTACGCAGTCCCAATGGGGCTGGCATTCGTTTGCCAATCCCGAAAATTACCGTTTTGAAGAGACCTTGAAAGCGTATGATTTCGGTCGCGGACATGAAGAGCTTTATGCCGTGCAGTTTAATGAAGCCGGTCGCCCCCGTGAAGCCGCCAACTGGTATCGGGTGAATCCGCATCGTCTTCATTTGGGAGCTGTTGGTTTGGAGTTGACGCATAAAAACGGATCTCCCGTAAAAATCGATGAATTGTCGGGTATCGATCAGGAACTCGATTTGTGGGACGGCCAGATACTCAGCCGCTTCGATGTCGACGGTCAGCCGGTTTCTGTCGTTACCGCCTGCGATAGCCTCAATGATGAAATCGGTGCGCAGGTTGTTTCTCCGTTGCTTGCAACAGGACAAGTCGGGGTGAAGTTGCGCTTCCCGTATCCTACCGGAAAACATGCCGATGATGCTTGCGACTGGACAAAGCCCGATAAGCATAAAACGACCATAGTGGCCGAAGATGCGCACTCGGCAACCTTTAAACGTCAGCTCGATGAGACGACCTATTATGTACGTCTTTGCTGGGAAGGTGATGCCAAACTGACTCAAAAAGAAGCCCATTATTATGTGTTGACTCCGCAATCGGGCGATACTTTGTCGTTTACGTGTGCTTTCACCTCGGGAGAACCGGCCGGTGGAAAATCTTCGTTTGAGACCGTTCTTGCCAGTGCCACCCGTTATTGGAACAATTTTTGGTCGCGAGGCGGTGTCATAGATTTCTCACATTGCAAAGATCCTCGTGCCAAAGAGTTGGAGCGTCGTGTTGTTCTTTCGCAATACCTCATGGCTATACAATGTGCCGGTTCGGTTCCTCCTCAGGAATCGGGTCTTACCTATAATACATGGTTTGGAAAGTTCCATCTCGAAATGCATTGGTGGCATGCCGTACATTTTGCATTGTGGGGACGTCCCGAATTGCTCGAAAAGAGCCTTGCGTGGTATAAAGACTCGGCCTATGTAAATGCTTGCGCCATTGCCGAGCGTCAAGGATTCAAGGGTGCTCGTTGGATGAAGATGACCGATCCTTCGGCGGTCGAAGCACCTTCCAAAGTGGGTTCGTTCCTTATTTGGCAACAACCTCATTTCATTTATATGGCCGAGTTGTTGTACCGGGCGAATCCCAGTCGGGAAGTTCTCGACAAATATAAAGATCTCGTCGCTGCTACGGCCGAATTTATGTATTCTTTCGCTACTTATGACGAACTCGAAGGCCGCTTTGTTCTCAAAGGTGCTATTCCTGCACAAGAGACTTTGCGTGCTGCCGATACAGTAAATCCTCCTTTCGAACTTTCTTATTGGCATTATGCCATCAGCGTAGCGCAGAAATGGCGCGAACGTTTGGGCCTGGAACGTAATCTTCAATGGGACGAGATGCTCGATAAACTTTCCCCGTTGGCTTACCAAGACGGTCTCTATCTGGCTGCCGAGACAGCTACCGATACCTATAAGGACATACGTTTTACCTCCGATCACATGGCGGTACTTGGTGCTTACGGTATTTTGCCCAAGTGTCCATTGGTACGTGAGGACATCATGCAGAATACGCTTGACTGGGTATGGGATAACTGGAACTGGGGAAAAACCTGGGGTTGGGATTTTGCTATGACGGCAATGGATGCGGCCCGTCTGGGAGATACCGAGAAGGCCGTAGGGGCCTTGCTTATGGATAAACGCACCAATACTTATTTGCCCAACGGACACAATTACCAAGATACCCGATTGCGCGTTTATCTGCCCGGAAACGGAGGCCTTCTCACTTCGGTCGCTATGATGTGTGCCGGTTGGGACGGTAGCGAGGGCGAGAATCCCGGATTCCCCAAAGACGGGAATTGGGACGTACGATGGGAAGGTTTGCAACCTATGCCATAACATTTCTTTTCTTGATTTTGAGAGATAATTAAACTACATACGGAAAAAACATGCGAAGTATTATGAAAAAATGGACTAGTCTTTTAGCCTCAGCGTTTCTGCTATTCTTCGTTTCCTGTAATGAAATGGACAAGTATTACGACAATGATCGTCATGCAACATCTGTTTCGGTGGGAAATGCGTGGGATTATTTGGAAAGTAGAGGCAATTTCACCAACTTCCTGGCTGCTGTTCAAAAAGTAGGTTATGAAGATTTGGTACGCGGAAAAGGTCTCGCAACGATTTTTGCTCCCGATGATGAAGCATTCCAAAAGTATTTTGCTCGTCACGGTTACAGCTCGGTCAATGACGTGCCTGCCGACGAATTAAGCAATATGGTTACCTATCATTTGCTTTATTACAGTTTCAATGCCGATCGTTTCATGGAGTATCGTCCCGATGGAACTACGGCCGATGACGATTATGTGGGTCTTTATTTTAAGTATCGTACCCGCAGTCGTGATGCAAACGAGATGATCGAAGATCCTTCGAAAGGTAAAGAAGTGGAAGTGCTTCATCAAGAGAAGTATATCCCCGTCTTTACTCCCAATCTTTACGGTTGGTACAACAATCACGGTTCGAGCGGATCTACCGGTGCGGTGAACTATGATTATTTCTACGGTACGGGTTTGTGGCAAGGCGATAATTGGGTTGCCGGAAACGAACCTTATTTCAGAGTGTCCAATGCCGGAGTAAAAGAATACAGCATCATTACCGATAACGGTTATCTGTACGTTCTCGACGATGTTGTAGAGCCGCTTAAAACTATTTATCAGGCTATTGCTGCCGACGATAACTTCTCGACTTTTGCATACGCATATGATCGTTTAAAAGATCTTACTTATAATGAGTATTTGTCGTTGAATTATAACAATCGCGACTCGGCATTTCTCTATCAGTCGACCGGTCTTCCTTCCATCGCTTATGAAAGGACTTCTCTTGCTACTATCTCTGGCGAGTCGACTTCCGATGTAGAAGCTACGCTTTTGGGCCCGTTGTCTTCCAATACCCTCACTGTATTCGCTCCGAGCAATCAGGCAATGGAGTCTTTCTATACGACTTATTGGGAGCCTTATTACGGGGTGAATAATTGGGATTCGGTCAAGTTTACCCCTCTGCTTGCTTTGATGGGCGAGCAAGTTGCCACGCACAGACTTTGGGCATCGGCAGGGCCGCTGCTTCCCAGTGAAATTCCCAAAGGAAATGCGGTAACGGCGGTAAGTTATACCCCCATAACCATCGATCCTGCATCTGATGTGATTACAAAAGCATTTTGTTCCAATGGCACTTTGTACGGGGTGAGCAATTTGGTTTCGGTGCCTAAGTATTTTTCTTATGTTACGGCACCGGCATTCATGAATCCCAAGTACAATATGTTCCTCTTGTTGATGACGCGTTCAGGAGCTCTCGACCTTTACACGGCTACGACGCAGAATTTCTATGCATTCTATCCTTCCGATGATATGCTGAAAAATACGCAAGTCGGTGACGGTAATTCCGAAACATTGATTTATGAAAATGCGCAACCCAATAAGTACGGATATGAAGACATTACCTATTCCGACGGTGAAGCGACCGTGTCGCTCGGAATGGCGGCTTCTGCTCGTATCGTCCGCAGTCAGGTTTGCGATAATATGATCGAAGTAGTTGGTAGCGATGAGAAAATTTATCGTACGACATACGGTACGTTCAACTATCTCTATCAAAAAGGCGACAGCATTTTCTCTACGGCGAAATACAATTCGCATTACGGTTTTCAAGGAGCACAAGACAACAACGACATGATAACCGTTACCGATATGACCGGAGATTTGCCCGAGGTACGCAACGGTCGTGTTTTCTCTCTTAATGGAGAAAGATCGGCAACCGCTCTTATGCCCGAAGAAAGATCTTTTGAAGAAATTTCTCCCAATCAGTCTCAACTTCCCTGGGAATTTTTGGAAACCTCTGCCGGTACACGTAACTTTTACCAGACCGGTATTGCTGGCTCTCTCAACGATTCGACGGGTCGCCTTCAAGTATATGAAACGATAAAGGCTCATGACGGTGGAGGTACGACGGTACCTCGGTATATTGTTTTTGCTCTTTCCAATCAGGCTGTTGTAGACGCTTGGGCAGATAGAATCATTACGAACGGGCGTAACAATCTTTTCAACCGTTATATGCCTAACCTTTTCGTTTCGGTAGAGCGCAGCCGCCTCATCGACTATCCTTTCCCCGGCGACGGTATGGGAACCCGTACATTGTACACGTTCAAGACCAAAACCAATACCGAGGGAGAGTATACTTCGATACAGCTCGATGACATGGGTACGCACTTGCAACTTACCGACAGCAAAGGCCGGAAGGTGAAAGTCGTCAATTCTTTCCCCTATATCTATGCCGATTGCGCCGTATATATAATCGATAGTTATCTCGATTTCGGCGACGATAATACTTCTACTGTGCAATAAAATAATAAACAAGTAAATACACGCTATGAAAATAACACGGAAAATATACCTGTTGTTGGTCGCTTTTGTTGTCTCTCAGGCTATGGCGGCGCAAACGGTTTTGACCGGTAAGGTATTGGAGAAAGCCTCAGGCGAACCTCTTGCCGGAGCCAGCGTTTTTGTGCAGAACAAAGATGAACGTACTTTGGCCAGCGTGCTTGTCGATGCCAACGGCGAGTACCGTATCAAAATACCCGACGAGCAAAATCTCGTAATTAATTTCTCGTTTATCGGTATGCAGACCTATACCGTAAAATATACCGGACAAAAGGTCTTGAATGCCTCCCTTTCCGAAGATAGCCACGAGCTCGACGAAGTCAGCGTTTCGGCTAAACGGGTAGAGAGAAACCAAATGGGTCTTACCCCTCGTGAAGAGCTCGGTGCCGTGCAACGTATGAGCATGGAAGGCCTTGAAACCGCTCCGGTTACCTCGGTGGCCGAGGCCTTGCAAGGAGCCCTTTCCAATGTCGACATCGTTACGGGTGCCGATCCCGGTTCGAACAGTACCATTCGTATTCGTGGTACGCAGACCCTTAATGGTAACGCCGATCCTTTGATCGTTGTCAATGGTGTTCCGTTCCCGGTAAGTATCGATGACGATTTCGATTTCGCTTCGGCTTCGACCGATGATTATTCCCAGTTGCTTGATATATCTCCGGCCGACATCGAGTCGATCGAGGTATTGAAGGACGCTCAGGCTACGGCCATGTGGGGTACCAAAGGTGCCAATGGTGTGTTGGTCATCAATACCAAAAAAGGTGCTAAGGGTAAAATCTCTTTCACTTTCAATACCAGTGCCGAGGTGAAAAAAGAGGCGAACACTTACCCGCTCTTGAATGCTGCGCAATATGTCTCGTTGATGCAAGATGCTCTTTGGAATTCGATCAACGACTTAGGCTATTCGAGCACTAATGCCCAAACATATTTGGATCTTTTGAATAGCGATGAGATCAACTTCAATCCCCAGTCGTTGCTCTTCAACGAGTACAATGTCGATACCGACTGGCTCGATGAGGTATCGCGTCTCGGTTACACGGTCGATAATTCGTTCTCTATGTCGGGTGGTGGCGACAAGGCTACCTATCGTCTCTCTTTGGGTTATCTGAAAGAAAACGGTACGACGATCGGGGCCGACGTGCAACGTTTCTCGACCCGTTTCAATATGAACTACCGATTCTCCAAGAAATTGGATATCACTTCGGAGTTCTCGTTTACGTATAATATCCGTAATTCCAATTGGTCAGAAAAGGTTAACGATAAAGAACCTTCCAATCCGCGTGGTATGGCCATCAATAAGATGCCTCAGGAAAGTCCTTACTTCATGACCTCCGACGGATCGGCCCGCACCAATACCTATTTCTCTCCGTATGAAGATTTCGGAGAGACCTTTATCGATAACCGTAATTACAACCCGGTCGCTATGGTCAATGAAGCGGTAAACCGACTTGACTCGTACTCTACCCGTCTCAGTTTCCAGCTTCACTACCAGATATTGCCGATGTTGAATTATTACGGTACGGTAGCTCTTACCGCCGATAGCAAACGTACGAAAAAGTATCTTCCCAACGAAGTAACGGGTGTGCCTTGGATCAGTACGAGCGATCCCAATTTGGCCAACGACTGGTACAACCGCAGTTCCGATGCCTCGAACGAGCAACTTTATCTCTATACCGAGAATCGCTTGGTGTATAACCAGACATTCAATGAGATACATAACATCGTAGCTTCGGGATTCTTGCAAATCGAGCAGACGACGGCTACCAACTACGGTGCGCAAACGGCTGGTAACGCATCTTATTATCTCTCCGATCCTTCGACGGGCGGTTATATCGTAGACCTTACCAGCGGTGAGTCTACTACGCGCAGTATGTTCTCCAACTTCTCTGCTCAATATAACCTTTTCGATCGCTATATGTTCAATGCAACCTTCCAAGTCGAAGGTTCTTCGGCTCTTCCCAGTCATACCCGTTGGGGTATGTTCCCGACATTCGGTATCGGTTGGCAGCTCGGCGACGAACCCTTTATGATGAATCAAGAAGTCATCTCTCTGGCAAAACTGCGTGTGAGCTGGGGACAGACCGGTAACGCTCCTTCGGGTGTGTCTCCCTATGTGGGAACGTTCAGTGCCAACTCATCGGGTTATCTCGATATGCCGTCGATTTATCCTTCTTCCATTCAGTTGGACAATATCGATTGGGAGGTTGTCGACAAATGGAATGCCGGTATCGACCTCGGTATCCTCAATGACCGTATCCTCTTCACAGTCGATCTTTATAAGAACGTAACCAATAATATGTTGCAAAAAGGTATGAAACTTCCTACCTCTACCGGTTTCAGCAAGATCGCTTGGTTCAACTCCGGTAAAATGACCAATCGCGGTTGGGAGTTCCGTGTCGACCTCAACGATATTGTGAAGACCAAAGATTGGCGTTTTACTTTCTCGTTCAACATTTCTCAGAATGAAAACAAGGTAAACGAATTCCCCTCGAACCTCGATATGGAAAACTACGAGTTCAACAATGGAAATTACGCATACCTTATCATGTCGGGTAATCCGCTGGGATCTTTCTACGGTTATCGCTATAAAGGCGTGTATCAAAATACCAATGATACCTATGCGCGTGACCTCAACGGTAACATTATCAGCGACATCAATGGAAAACCCGTTGTTATGCAGAATGGTACCGAAAAGGTTTATCCCGGAGATGCCAAGTATGAAGATATCAACGGCGACGGTGTGATCGATGCCAACGATATTGTGTATCTCGGTAATTACAGCCCGAAGATTATCGGAGGTTTCAACTTCCGCCTTTCTTATAAGAACTGGCAACTTTCGGCCAACTTCCAGGGTCGTATCGGCCAGAAAGTGTACAACCAGACTCGTCTCAACTCCGAGATGATGAGAGGAAAGAGTAATCAAAGTACCGCAACTTTGCGTCGTTGGAGAAACGAAGGTGATGTTACCGATATGCCGCGTGCTCTTTATGGCAGAGGTTACAACTCGTTGGGTTCCGACCGTTATATCGAAGATGCATCGTTCTTGCGTATGAAAACGTTAACGTTGAAATATTCGTTCCCGAAAAATCTGACGAAGAAAATGCACCTTACGGCATTCGATCTTTACTTGACGGCTTATGACCTGCTTACTTTCACCAAGTACTCAGGACAAGATCCCGAGGTGAGCGAAAAGAAGATAGACGATAGTGGAATCATTCGTTTGGCGGTCGACGGTGCATCTACGCCCAAGCCTATTCGTGTGAAATTTGGTATTAACCTTCGATTCTAATTAATTTACCGATATGAAGAAGACATATATATATTTACTTGCATTCGTCCTTTCTTTCTCGGCTGTGTCGTGTGAAGACTGGATGAATATCGACCCGGCCGGTAAGCAGAATACCACCAATTACTGGCAAAATGCGGGCGAAGTAGAGGCCGTCTTGGGAACTGCATATCTGAATATGCGCAAAGCGATTACCAACAAGACCTTTGTCTATTGGGGTGAAATGCGGGGCAACGGGCTCGGTATCATAGAGAGTAGTGCATACAATGTCCGTAATGGAGATATCCTCCCCGGCAATTCGCTTTGTAAGTGGGAAGACATGTACAATGTCATAGGTATGGCCAACTCGGTGATCAAGTATGCTCCTACTGTGGTAGAGAAAGACGATTCGTTCAATGACGGAGAAATGCGCTCTACATTGGCCGAAGCCTATTTCTTGCGCGCATTCTGTTATTTTACGCTTGTACGTACTTTCCGCGATGTTCCTTACGTTACCGAACCGTATGTCAATGACGATGCCGACTTTTGGCTTCCCAAGACCGACGGAAACGAGATTCTTCGTTCCGAAATAGCAGCCATTACTCCTTATATCGAGTATGCTAAGGAATTCTTTCCCGAAGAAACCGATACCAAAGGACGGGCTACCCGTTGGGCGATTTACACGCTCTTGGCCGATATGAATCTGTGGTTGAGTGCTTCTGATGCAGGCAATGCACAGACCTATTTGCAGGACTGTATCGATGCTTGTGATGCAGTGATCAATAGTGGCCGTGTGGGTCTTATCGCCGGATCGGAATGGTTTACCAATTTCTATCCCGGAAACAGTAACGAAAGTATTTTCGAATTGCAATTCTCCAATGCTCTTTCGCAGACCAACTCGTTTATGAATTGGTTTGGAGGTACGCAAGACGTAATATCTACGGCAAACGGACGTTATTTCTATACCAGTGCCGTCAGCTACATGAGACTCGCTTCGCTCAGTCCGTCCGATGTACGTGGTGCCGGAGGTTCTTATCCCTCTACTACGACAACGTATAATTATACGACGGTGTGGAAATACTATGGTATCGATACGCAGGGTACTGCCCGGGGTGACTTGGATAATGACCAGAATTGGATTATTTACCGGTTGGCCGAGGTCTATCTGATGAAAGCCGAAGCCGTTGCTTTGCAAGGCGATTACGGTACGGCGATAGATATTCTCAACGATGTGCGTACCCGTGGCGGTAGCGAGGGATTGCAAAAAACACTGTACGGAAATGAGTATGACGTAATAAAGGCCATTTTGGATGAACGCGCCATCGAATTTTTCGCCGAAGGAAAAAATTGGTACGATTTGTTGCGTACCGGTCTTCGCTACGAGCGTAATCCCAACTATCAGGATCTGTTGCTCGATGAGTGTACCAATGGATTGACCTCGATTTCGGCCGCTTTGGTACGTTCCAAAATGAAAAGAAATATCCCTTATTCGTGGTATTTGCCGATCAGCACCAGTGAATTGGAGGCCAACCCCAATTTGGTACAGAATCCGGCTTATGCAAACCTCGGAAATTAATTTAGAAAAGTAATATCCTATGAAACATAAAATTTTATATCTGTTCGTGGCTGTAGCTATGCTCTCGGCATGTAACGATGATCTTGAGGATTCGACTTTTACGATCTCCGAAGAGGTGCCGGCGGCTACTTGGCTGAAAGAGAACGGCTATTCCCAGTGGGTGAGCCTTCTCGAATATACCAATCTGTACAGTACCATCAATCTCAATGCCGGAGATTATACCCTTTTCGTTCCCAATAACGAAGCAGTAAATGCGTATCTCTCGGAAAACAGCTATCCTTCGGTTTCGTCGATCGACATGGATTATGCCAAATTGCTGGTAAAATACCATACCATTTCAGGTAACCAGTATTCGCAGGTCGATTTTACCAATGACGTGTTGCCCGATACGACGGCAACCGGCGACCGCCTTGCAGTAACTTTCGATACCGAGGGTGATTATTGGGTGAATAACGACGCCAAAATAACCAACTTCGATATTGCGACGACCAACGCTACGCTCTTTATCATCGACAAGGTACTTTCTCCGGTAACGGAATATATCTATGACCGGTTGGAGAACGATACCGAATGGTCTCTTTTCAAAGAGTTGCTCGAGGCTACGGCTCTCGATGCTCTCGTGAAGCAACCCATAAGTGGAAAAGCTTCTCAATATACGCTCTTCGTCGTTCCCAATTCGGTCTTTGCTGCCGCGAATATTTCCGATCTCAGTGCTTTGGCCGATACCCTCAACGCGGGACAAGACCGTGAAGCATGGAAAGCGACCGATAATGCCATGTATCGTTATGCCGCTTACCACTTCCTTTCGGGAGCGTACTCGACCAATGACCTGATTGCTGTCGATTCGACCTCTACTTCGTCCGATGCTCTTATTTTGGAGACGCTTTCAGAAGCCGATTTCCTCGAATTTCAGGATATCGAAGGTCAATTCTATATCAATTACGATACGACTTCCATGTCGGGCGTACAATTCCTGACAACGACCGACCTCCTTTGCAAGAACGGTATGATACATACGGTCGATGCCCCGATGTATATCAAGGCTCCGAGTACGATTCCTGCTACGACGTGGGAGTTGACCGACTATGATGTATTGGCTCGTGAAATACCCGAGTATCGTTTGTCGTCGCTTACGTCGGCATTGGACTATCCTCTCGGCGATCTTCTCGAGAAATACGGTGCTTCGTTCCCCTATCAATGGGAGACAGTCGCTTCTCGATTCTCACCGGTTTCCTATCATGTGGGAACATCGATCGACTCGATCGGTAAATACTTTATGAACCACGATGCATTGAATATCAACCTCGGACAGTATGGCTACGTCGAAATGGAATCGCCTACGATTGTCGCCGACTCGACGACTTATTATGTAGGGTTGAGCTTCTACAATACGTTTGGTTCTGCTCCCGGTAACCGTATTACCATCTATCTCGATGACGTACAGATAGGTACGATGTATACCAGTGGCGGTACACCTCCTTCCCGATTCAAAAAAGATCCTAAACCCGAAGAGTGGATTGCCATACCGAAGGTGGATCAGAGTAAACCCGAAAATAACGAATATATCGTAGGTGAAGTAACCTTTGAAACTACCGGCAAACACAAGTTGCGTATCGAGGATAATCAAGGTGGAGATATTTACCTCGACTATATTTTGTTCACTCCTAAAAAATAAAAGCGATGAGAAATATGAAAAAAACAGCATTCTTTCTTCTCCTTGCTGTCTGCGGTCTGTGGGCTTGCAATGACAATTGGAATGATTACTACGACGGATCGTCTGTGAACGGGAGTGTCGATACGGCAACGACAGTATTGGATTGCTCTATCATAGAGTTTTTCCAAAGCCATGACGAGTATGCCGAGTTCTATAAACTCCTTCAAGACGTAGGCGCCATGTCTTCGCTCGAAGCCGATCAGGAACTTACGGTCTGGGCGGTTGGCAATTCCGCTGTAACGGCTGCTGCCGGCGAATATACCGAAGGGTCGCTCGCAACCGATACGACCCGTGTCAAATACCATGTCAATTATCTTTCGTTCAATCGGGACCAGCTCAAAAACGGAGCCCGTTTGAAAACGTTGAACGGTATTTATATCCAGATTACCATCGACGAGGCCGGCGACATATATGCCAATGCCTCGAAGGTACTCAAAACCTATCGCCTCAACAACGGCGTGATACATGTTATCGACGAAATGATGGCTGCCCGTATCAATCTTTACGAGTATATCAAACAGTTGCCCGATGAATATTCGATATACCGTGATTCCATCATGGCATATAGTATCGAACAGTTTGACGAGTCGAAATCCACACCTATCGGGGTGGATAAGACGGGTAACACCATTTACGACTCGGTATTTGTCGTGTACAATCCGTTGTTCGATACGGTCGAAATCAATTCGGAGTTCAAGCAGTTCACCTGTTTCATTCCCGACAATGACGTAATGAATGACTGCTTTGCAAAAATGAACTCCACGTATGAGGCTATCGGTCGCCCGCTTATCGATGCGACCGCCACATATCCTTATTTGGCGCAGAGCGATATGGAGCTTGCCATAAACTGGATAAAGAGGGCTACTATCTTCGAAGGGACCCTTTCCGAGGCCGAAGCTTCGGCGGCAGACCTTTATTCGGCTTATGATAAGCAGTGGAAGAATACCGATATGAACGGAAACCCCGTGCAGGTAATCGACAAGGATAATCCCGAAGAGTTGTCTAACGGTCGCGTGTATTATGTAGAAGATTTGAAGATTCCCAACAACGTGATTATAACTCGTCTCAAACAGTTTGTTTATCACTATGAGAATATAAACAATCCCGACTCGTTGGCTCTTCTTTTCTGTATCAGAGGTGCAACGGGAACACCCAAAGTTTCGGAACAGGATGCTATACCTACATTGGCTGCCAATGCCGGAGCGGATTGGAATTCGCCTGCATTTGCCGAGTACACCTACACCTATTTTGCTAAGTATAGGGTTTTGGAGGTAAGTTCCGAAGGCGATGGCGAATTGTCGTGTGCATTCTCTCCGGTAACACCGTATGCTCCTTATAAGATAACCGAGTATAAGATTCCGGCAGGCGAATATACGCTCTATTTGGGCTTCCGTTCCTCGGCCATGTGTACCGGAAACGTCTATTTTGCGACGGCCGATACCCAAAACGGCGGGCTCGAACTCGATCCCTCTTCGGCCGATGCCGCCGGTGTGCAAGATGTGAAGTTGATGTCGCCTTATAAACTTGTTGCGTCGAATATCGACTTTACGGCAGCTACACCGTGGAACTACGACCGTGCCGAGGGTGGTGAGATGCCTCAGTACTCTAATGGTAAGAACCGTTGGAATTCCAATGGTGGTAAAGTGGGTACCGTAACCGTAGAAGGTGAAGGTATGCAGTCGGTACGTATCAAAGTCTCGTATGTATCGGGAAATAAAAAAATGCAGCTTTATCACTGGTGTCTTATACCTACCGAGAATAATTATTGATATCAAACACACAATACGATATGAAAAAACTTAGAAACATATTTCTGCTCCTGTTGATTGCTTTGGTGTCGATGCCGGCAGTTGCGCAACGTACCTATACAATCACAGGTCAGGTGGTCGACCCCTACAACGGGTCGCCCATCGAAGGAGCCGTTGTTTCGGCAACAAACCTGAAACAATCGGTAACGACCGATGCCAACGGTGCGTTTAAGGCTGAACTTTCAAGCCTAAAAGGAGAATTGAATGTTTGGTATCCCGGTTTTTATACCAAAGTGATTCCCGTTAACGGCCGTACGAGCTTCAAAGTCATACTGATTCCCGAAGACAAGTATGGGTATAGTGACCAGATCCTTACTCCCAATGCTGTTACTTCCAGTCAGGATAAGGGTACGAATACTTACGCTCGCCAACAGAAAGATTTTACCTCTTCCATTGTAGATGTAGAGAAAACATTTAGCAATGTACGCGGTCTCTATGTGGCCGAGAAAAGCGGCATGCCCGGAGAGGGATCTTTCTTCCAGATTCGCGGTAACCGCACGGCCAATGCTACTGGAATGCCTTTGATCGTTGTCAACGGTCAGCCTTATTTCGGCGACTTGAATACGTCGGGGGTTATCAACGGGTATTCGTCGAGTATCTTCAATGCGCTCAACGCTCAGGATATTGCCAGTGTGTCGGTGCTGAAAGGTGCTGATGCCGCCGTGTACGGTTCTTTGGCATCGAACGGTGTCATCGCTATCGAGACCGAGCGGGCTATCGACCTCGATACCCGGGTGGAATTTATCGGACAATACGGTGTCGATCTCAATCAGTCGACATTGCCGGTACTCAATGTAAAAGACTATAAGAAGTATGTCTCGGCGTTGGGTCTTACCGACGGTACTTATGAAGATATGGACGACTTGATCACCGATTTCCCTTATCTCTCGCAAGATCCCTCGACCTATGTCAATCCTTATCTTTACAACAACAATACCGATTGGCAAGATGAGATTTACAGCCCCGGTTTCGTAACCGACAACACCTTGAAAATAAAAGGTGGTGATGCCGTTGCCAAATATGACCTCTCTATCGGATTCAAACGTAAAGAGGGTCAGGTAGATAATACCGATTTCAACCGTTATTACGCTCGTTTGAATTCCGACATCGCTTTGAGTCGTAATCTTACCTTTACATCGGCCTTGTCGTTGGCTTACATCAACAGCAATTTGCAGGAGCAGGGACTCTCTTATGAGACCAATCCTCTCCTCACGGCTTTGCGTAAGGCTCCCTTGTTCTCGCCTTTTGAAAAAGACGATGAAAACCATCTCTTGCCCGAATATGCGCCTATTCGCGACGAAAACGGTGAAATCATCACCAATAATGCCGTATCCAATCCCTCGGCTGTTGTCAATACGATACAAGCCAAGAACAATATTTATGATATTCAGGCTCTTTTCGGTCTGAACGGAAAGATCAAAGAACATTGGACACTGGGTGCTTCGGCCGGTCTTTATTACTATAAGAAGCAAGAGTCGATTTTCATTCCCGGTGCGACGAACCAGACCATCATGCCGCTGCAAAACGGCTTGGCCGAGAATACTTCGCGTGTAGGTGAAACCGAGTTGCTCAACTTCTATTTTGCTGCTCGCACAGGTTACAACCAGACTTTTGCCGGAATGCACAACCTGAAAGGTTCGTTGGGCGTACAGGCTGCGATCAACAGTACCGAGTACGATAGCGGTGAAGGTATAAACGCCGAGAGCGACTACTATTATCTACTGGGTAGCACCAGCAGTAATATCGGCCGTAAGGTAGGCGGATATATCGACAAGTTCAACTGGGTCAACATCAATGCCAATTTGACTTATACCTACAACCACTTGGTCGGAGTAGGAGTAACGTTGGCTTCGGACTATGCATCTTCCTTCGGAAACGATGCTCCGTCGATGGCTGTGTTCCCCTCGGTGAATGCCGCATTCTATGCCAAGAATGCTCCTGGTGTGCGCAATGTCGATTTCATCAATCAGTTGACTCTTCGCGCCGAATATGTAACGACGGGTAATAGCCAGTTCTCTTCGGGACTCAGCAAGTATGCTTACTCGCAGGCCAGCTTCCGTGCCTTGTCGGGTCTTGTACGTGCGGGTGTTGCCAATACCGGATTGAAATGGGAAACCGACCGTACGTTCGATGTGGGTCTCGATATTTCGTTATGGAACAACCGCATCGATGCCTCTGTCGATTATTACAACGGGAAAACCAGCGACGTGATCATGCTTCGCAGTATTCCGTCGGTATTCGGTACCAGTACGATGTACGATAATATCGGAACCTTGAAGAACGAAGGTGTCGAAGTGGGATTCCAGTTTGCTCCGGTATATACCAAAAACTTCAAGTGGTATATCGGCGCTACGCTTGCCCACAATAAGAACCGTCTTTCTTCTCTCGACGGCAATGCCTCTATCATAAACGAAATGAGTGACGGAGCAGCTATTATTTCGGAAGTGGGTAAACCTCTGTACAATTTCTACGGTTATGAGACAGACGGGGTATTCGCTACGACAGAAGAGGCTGCGGCTGCCAACCTGAAAACTCCGGGCGGTGTTGCTTTTGGTGCCGGTGATGTACACTTTATCGATCAGAATGGCGATGGTGTGATCGATGAAAAAGACCGTGTGAACCTCGGTAGTGCCGATCCTAAAATCTTCGGTAACATCTATACGACGTTGCGCTATAAAAATTTCGAATTGTCGGTTAATTTCGGATACAGCCAGGGCAATAAATCATATAATGCCGTGCGCCGTATCGGTGAAAGCATGAGCGATTACGGCAACCAACTCGTATCGACCAACCGTCGTTGGCAAAGCAACGGCGACATCACTACGATGCCGAAAGCTACTTATGGCGACCCGATGGGTAATAATCGTTTCTCCGACCGTTGGATCGAAGATGCTTCATATCTCAAAATCAAAGAGATTTACGTAAGCTATAAATTCAATTTCTTGCGTGGAACGACCGTATTTGCTTCGGCCGAGAATGTATTCACCTTTACCAAGTATTTAGGTCTTGATCCCGAAACAATTTATTCTTACGATGCTTCGTTGCGCGGATTCGACTATGCCAAAGTGGCACTTCCTCGTTCGTTTAAAGTCGGTGTTAAGCTCGAATTCTAACCATAAGGAGATTTAAGATTATGAAAAATATAATGGAAAAATTTGCTGCCTTATTTATCGTTGCGGCTCTCTTTGTCTCATGTTCCGATGAGACGACCGACCTCCTCGATGAAGGCAATTATGTAGGAGTCAACTCCGAACTTTATTCCGGTCTTTGGGGGTGTGCCTCGACCGTAGCCGATGTGGCCGATCAGGCGCTTATTCTCGAAGCCCTCCGGGGTAATCTGCTCGAACCGACCGAAAATGCCGGAACCGAGGTATGGAATATATGGAAATACAGCGATCTCAACGGTAACTCCATTGCCGACCCTTCCGGTTATTATCGTGTCATCATGAATGTCAACGACTATGTGAAACATGTCGATGAGTATCGTAAAAACAACCCTACGGCCCTCAACTTCGAGGAGAAATACGGTGTAACATTCGACTTGTATATTTCTACCGCGATCCGTTATAAAGTATGGGCTTATATGATGCTGGCCAAAATATACGGTGAGGCCATCTATTTCGACGATCCGTTGAGCGAGTATCAAGACATTGCCAAATATCCGAAACTCGGTTTCGACCAGATTATCGATAAATGCCTGGAACTCATGAATACCGGTATGTACGGGGTTGACGGTAAACAGATAACACGGTGGAGAACTTTCCTTTTCCCGAGTATTACGGGTGAGAACGAGGGACACATGCGTTACGACCGTTACCAATTCACGCCGCAATGTCTGTTGGCCGAGTTGTATTTGTATAAAGGTGATTACTACAATGCAGCCATCAATGCGATGACCGAGATTACACTTGGTGGTCGTACCGGCGGCGGTGAATGTTATATCCTGCCTTTGCGTGGTGCATATAGTAGCGGTTGGAAAACTTGCGTGCATACCTATCTTCGTTGGGAAGACATAACGATGGCATCGTATAATCCCAGAATGTACGAGACTAACCGTCTCGAAGATTTTGCTTCGAATGTTTCTCCGTATAGTTATTACGTGCGTCCTACCCAAGCGGCTATGGCTCGTTTCGATACGACGAGTGTAGCTTGTATCGAAAATGCGACCTTATCCGACCGTTATCGCGGTAGAGGGGGAACGTTTGAAGAAACGGAGACCGGACAGATCATTCTTCGGAAATGGGTCAGCGGCGTAGCACAGACGACCGAGACGATTATTCCTCTGTATCGTGCCAGCGGCTTGCACTTGATTCTTTGTGAAGCATGGGCCGGTTTAGCAAAGAAAGCCGCTGATGACGGGGATGAAGAGTTGAAAAATGCCTATATTGAGGCGACTCTCGTACTCCTCAATCAGGGTATCGGAACTTATTGGGACACGACAATCGGTGATTTTAAAGCCGGTAGCTGTTTCAAAAAAGTTCTTGACGAGTTGGATCCCGGTAATGCTAATAAATATCTTGCCAACCTGTATCGGGGTACCGACCATACGCAGAGTGCTTCGCAATATATCCATAAAGGTATTCGCGGTCGTGTGGCTATGGGTAACGTAGGTGGGGAAATATTGTCGACCGAGATGTTGCCCGATAGTACTTTCGTACCTATTTATACCGATTATGAGCAATGCTGGAAACTCGATTCTTTGCTTGCCGACGAATATTTCTTCGAACTTTCGGGCGAAGGTCAGGTAATGTTTGCTTTGTATCGTATGATGCAAAACTACCCCGAAAAGAAGGATTATTTCATCAAGTCTATGGCCGCCGGACGCGGTGATGTCGAGTCGATACTTTCTGCCGATAAAGGTTGGTTTATCGATTATGATTTGACCGAAGGAAATTAATGTCTGTCGACATTGGTTAAGACGAGGTGTCCGGAGCGGAATATCCTGCTTCGGACACTCGTGTTTTTTTCGATACACATATAATTTTTGATGTTATGTATATATCACGATTATTTTGTTCTTTGCTTCTATCGGCGGCTTGCCTTGTTCCTGTGCAGGCGCAGTTGTTTACCTCTTCCGACTCGAAGCGTACCGCTCCCGGTCAGAACCGTACGTTGCGTTACCAGCCCGACGGAGAAGATTTTGTCATCGTCAATGGTAATCGCAAGTTTACCCGGGCTCTGTATGGCAGCAATACGGGTTTCAGACTCGAAACGAGCGATGTTCCCGAGTTTGCCCTGTATATGCCCCGTATGGGGGGGAATCTTTCGCTCGGCGTTATTGTCGGCGAGAAAAGCCTTTGGCTGAACGATGCCCGACATATCGAGTCCCGATACAGTGCCGGAAGCCGTATCTATACGATTACCGATTCTCTCTTGGGAAAAGGTTCCATAGTCGTTACAGCGTTGGCCATGTATGAGGCCGATGGTATGATACTCAAAGTCGAAGGCAATAAGTTGCCTTCGGGTACCCGGCTCGTATGGCTTTACGGCGGACCTACCAACAAGCGTTTCAGCCGGGAAGGAGATATGGGAGTAGATGCTCCCGACTGTTTCGATTTGAAACCCGATTATTGCGTCAATAACGTTTATCGTTTGGACGATGACGGTTTCGATGTGTGGTATGGAACTTCACGCGAGACGATACAACAATATTTGTCCGGTAAGAATCCCGAAACCGGCAAAAATCCGGTATGCCACCTGAGGGCTGTCGTGCCCGATGGTTCTTCGCTGTTATTGGGTGATGCTATGGCGCGTACTACGCCTATCTCTTTGCGAGAAACAAGCTCTTCCGACAAATACCCGGTTGTTTCGGGAACGGTCGTATTACGTAAGAAACCCTCTTATATAGCAATATATAATCCTAAAACCGCTCCGGCCGAATGGCGTTATGACGATTTGTCGGCATGCTTCGATCGTGCCGACAAGAGCCGATCCGAGGTTGCCTCGACGGTGAAGCTTGTTACACCCGACCCCTATTTCAATACGCTCGGGCCGGCATTGAGTATGGCCGCCGATGGTATTTGGGATTCCTCTGCCAAGGTGTGGATGCATGGAGCTATCGGTTGGCGTATGCCTCTGAACGGTTGGCGTGCAGCTTATACAGGCGATGCCATAGGCCGCCACGACCGGGCGAGGGAACACTTCGACGGTTATGCCGCTTCTCAGATTACCGAGATCGAACCTGTCATTCCGCATCCGGCACAAGACAGTTCGCTCAATTTGGCTCGGGCTTTGAAGAAATGGGGAACGCAAATGTACAGCAACGGTTATATCACCCGTAATCCCAATCAAAAGAAAATCATGCACCATTACGATATGAATCTTTGCTATATCGATGAGTTGTTGTGGCATTTCAACTGGACGGGAGATATGGACTATGTGCGTCGTATGTGGCCGGTACTGAAATCGCATCTCGCTTGGGAAAAGCGTAATTTCGATCCCGATGACGACGGCCTTTACGATGCCTATTGCTGTATATGGGCAAGCGATGCCCTCCAATACAACAGCGGCGGAGTAACACATTCGTCGGCTTATAATTACCGGGCCAACAAGATGGCGGCCGAGATTGCCGAAAAAATAGGAGAAGACCCTGAACCGTATCGCCTCGAAGCCGAAAAAATAGGGAAGGCTATCAACGATAATCTGTGGCTGTCCGATAAAGGACATTGGGCGGAGTATAAAGACTTCATGGGCTTGAAACGTGTACACCCCGATGCTGCTTTGTGGACGGTGTATCATGCTATCGACTCGGAAATTCACGATGATTTCCAGTCGTGGCAGGCGACCCGCTATGTCGATACCGAGATTCCCCATATTCCCGTCAAGGCCGATGGTCTCGATAGCGACGATTATGCAACGATTGCTACGACGACGTGGTTGCCTTATGCATGGTCTATCAACAATGTCGCTTTTGCGGAGGTAATGCATACGGCATTGGCTTATTGGCAAAGCGGTCGTAGCAATGAGGCTTATAAACTCTTCAAAAGTTCGATTCTCGATGGAATGTATTTGGGCGGAAGCCCCGGAAACTTCGGTCAAATAAGTACTTATGATGCCGCTCGCGGAGAGTGTTATCGCGATTTCGGCGACCCGGTAGGCGTAGCATCGCGGGTTATCGTGCAAGGCTTGTTCGGTATTCTGCCCGATATGATGAACGACCGTGTCGTTTTACGTCCCGGTTTCCCCTCGGATTGGGAATATGCATCGTTCGAGACTTCCGATATCGCTTATGATTTCAAGCGTAAGGGTAATAAAGATATATATGAAGTGCAGCTTCATTTCGAGCGTCCGGCTACGCTTGCATTACAGTTGAAAGCCCGTCGTGATAAAATCGCTTCGGTGAAAGTCAATGGAAAGAAAACGACTTGGACATTGAAGGAAAATAGTGTGGGAGAGCCCCAAATCGAAATTCTCGCACAACCGGCACCCTCTTGCAAGATCGAAGTGGCTTGGGAGGGCAAACCTCTGTCTCTGCCCGAATACGATACACAGGCGATTGTCGGTTCTTCTTGGAAATTGTCTTTGCCGCTGAGCGTGCAACTCATGGCGGTACGCGATGAACAGAATCTGTTGTCGCAGACGAGATGGGACGCCCACTCTGTCTCGGCTGTCGTTCGGGATAATGTCGGCGAGCGTACATTGTTCGTGCAGCTTTCTCAGGGCGATATGACATGGTGGCAACCGATACCTCTTACGGTAATGCAACCTGTAACACTGGCTTCTTCGACTACCGAAGGATATGCTCTGTCGTTTGCTTTGGCCAATCATACGGCAGAGTCGCTTTCGTTGAAATGCGTTGTCAATCCGGGACGCTACGAGTATGTCGTGTCGACCGAGATCCCGGCAGGAGGTACATCACCTGATATTCTTGTGCCGGCTTCTTGTGCCGAGCCGGGTACCAATCGTGTCGTCGTGTACGATAAAGAGAAAGAAATCGCCCGATTCGACTGCATCAACTGGGAGGTTAAGAATTCCAATGCTTTGCATTATGAGTCAGTAGACTTGGACACCTGCATGAATGCCCGTGTAACAGATATATTCGAGAATCGGTATTTGTCTCCCCGGTCGCCTTATACGACATTGCAAGTGCCTGTGCAGGGTATAGGGGAGTGGTGTCATCCCAAAGCTACCGCCGAGATCGATGATAGCGGGTTGCGTCGTGCGGCTTCGGGCGATGTGCTCGATACGCCTATCGGTGTTCCTTTCCGTATCCGTCAGGATACGACGGTGAACAATGTTCTTTTTACGACCCGTTGGGATAATTATCCCGACTCGGTAACCGTGCCTTTGTCGGGAAAAGCATCGCGGGCCTATCTGCTTATGGCAGGATCGACCAATCATATGCAATGCCACATGGTCAACGGGCTTGTTACCGTAACCTATACCGACGGAACGACATCGACACTTCCGCTTGTCAATCCCGAAACATGGTGTCCGATCGATCAGGATTTTTATGTAGACGGATATGCTTTCAGCCTCAAAGCTCCCCGGCCTTATCGTGTCCTGTTGAAAAGCGGTGTGATAACCCGAGATGTGGAGTCGTATCTGAAACTGAGGGGGGCCGATAATCGTAATATACCCGGTGGGGCCGGTGTAATACTGGATTTGCCCCTCGACGGTACACGCACGTTACAAAGTATAACCGTTTCGGCCGTTTCGACCGAGGTCGTTATCGGGCTTATGGCCGTTACGCTCGAACGATAGCTCTTGTTTTTAACAACTCTTATCGTGTTATATCGTTAAATTTAATGCGATATTCGTATCTTTGAATGCGGAAAGAGGGAGTATACAGAGATTTTTCTCTCGTATCTTCCTCTTTTTTAGTTTTTTAAGATTGGAAAGTAAACTCGATAAAACCAATTAAAATAAACCGATATGATGAAGAATTTCATGAAAAAAATTTTCTTTGTCGCATGTTTGTTGGCCCCGGCATTGTTGTCGGCCCAGCAGCCGCTCAAAGAAACTCTTGATCCGGCCATTCGCGTGGGTAAGCTCGAGAACGGCCTTACTTATTACCTCTGCCATAACAATCTTCCCGAGAACCGGGTCGAGTTCTATATTGCGCAGCGTGTAGGTTCCATTCTCGAAGAAGAACACCAGCGCGGTTTGGCGCATTTCCTTGAACATATGGCGTTCAACGGAACAACCCATTTCCCCGGAAAAAGCATTATCAATTATCTCGAAAACAACGGTGTGAAATTCGGTGCCAACCTCAATGCTTATACATCTATCGATGAGACGGTATATAATATTTCCGATGTCCCCGCACGGGAAGGTCTCATCGATTCCTGTCTGCTTATTTTGCACGATTGGGCATCGGGTATCTTGCTCGAAGGTGATGAGATAGACGCCGAGCGTAAGGTTATCCATGAGGAATGGCGTACGAGAAACTCGGCCAATTTGCGTATGCTCGAAGCAACTCTGCCTATCATTTATCCCGACAGTAACCGCTATGCCTATCGTATGCCTATCGGATTGATGGAAGTTGTAGATAATTTCCCCCATCAGGCTATTCGCGATTACTATCACAAGTGGTATCGTCCCGATTTGCAGGGTATTATCGTAGTCGGAAATATCGATGTCGATAAAGTCGAAGCGCGTATCAAAGAGTTGTGGAAAGATGTTCCTGCACCTGTCGATGCTGCGGTAAGAGAATATGTACAAGTCCCTGATAACGATGCCCCCATCGTTGCCGTTGTGTCGGACAAGGAAGCGCTTACCAATTCATTGCGTATAGCTTTTAAACAACCTGTCGATGCAGATAAGAATAAGATGACCGTCGAAGCAGTTCGGAAAGATTTGGTACGATCTCTCGTTTCGATGATGTTCGCTACGCGTTGCAGCGAATTGTCTCAACTCGAAAATCCTCCCTTCATCATAGCTGCCGGTTCTTATGGCGATTATTTCTATTCTCCTACGCGTAAAGCCTATACGTTGATGGCTGCTTTCAAAACCGGCCAATGGAAACAAGCTCTTGAAGGGCTGGTAAGTGTAACCAAGCAGGCTTATGAGTTCGGATTTACCCAATCGGAACTTGATCGTGCCGTAGCCGAGATGGAATCTTATGTAAGAAAGTCGTATAATGAACGTTCGACACAGAAAAATTCGACGTTTGTAAATAAGGCTTTGGCCCATTTTCTGCAACAAGAACCCGAGTTTTCCGAAGAATATTCTTATGAACTCTATAACCAACTGCTCCCCGGTGTAACCTTGAAAGATGTCAACGAGACATTCCGTCAGTTCTTCCCGACCGATTCCAAGAATATGGCTCTTGTTCTCATGAGCGATGAAAACGAGAATAGTGTTATTCCTACGGAAGAGGAGCTTTTGAATGCATTCTTTGAAGATTGCAAGATTGCCGTAGAACCGTATAAAGATGAACATCAGGAACGTTCGCTTATACCTCAAATGCCCGAAAAAGGCCGTATCGTGAAGACGATCGAAAATAAAGTTTTCGATGCGACCGAATATATTCTTTCCAATGGTGCAAAGGTCGTTATCAAAACGACGGATTTCAAAGCTGATGAGATAAAAATGTACGCTCTCAGCCATGGCGGTACGAGCCTTTTCGACGTCAAAGACCGCCCGAATTATTATGTGATGAATTCGCTCGTTTCATTGGGCGGTATGGGCGATTTCAGTACGATGGAACTCATGAAGCAGCTCAGCGGCATACAAGCCAGTGTATCGGCCAGTGTATCGTCTTATGCCGAGACGGTGTCGGGTAGCAGTACGATCAAGGATTTCGAGACTTTGTTGCAACTTACTTATTTGAGGTTTACGACGACCCGTGTCGATAGCGCCCGTTATGTGGCATGGAAGAGCCGTATGGCCAACTCGTTGAAACTTTCCGAGTCCGATCCTATGCGTCCTATATCCGATACGGTATCGTATCTTACTTATGGAAATCACGAACGGGTACGTCGTTTTACACAAGACGACTTGGATAAGGTCGATTATCAGCGTGCCCTCGCTCTTTTCTCCGAAAGAATGAACAATGCTGCCGATTTCGTATTTGTCTTTGTGGGAAATATCGACAAAGAGGCAGCCAAACCGCTTATCGAACAATATATCGGGGCTCTGCCTTCGACCGGAAAACACGAAAAGGCCAATGAGAAAGTAATGCCGAAAGAGCGTACCGGTTATCGCGAGTCTATCTTCGACCAGAAGATGGAAACGCCTAAGACGATGGTGTATATCACTTATTCGGGAAAAGAGAAATATAACTTGAAAAACGCCATCGTTATGTCGATGCTTTCGCAAGTGATGCGTACGGTTTATACCGAGACTATACGAGAAGAAGAAGGTGGTACGTATGGGGTTTCGACATCGGGTAGCCTTTCCCGTACACCCAAGAATAGCTTCTCTTACGTTATCGCTTTCGATACCAATAAAGAACAAGCATCTTCGCTGGCCGACCGTACTATTGCAGAGTTGAAGAAAGTGGCCGAGGAAGGTCCGTCGACCGAGACTTTTGACAATATCAGAGCTTATATGCAGAAAGAATATGAAAGCAGCATCAAAGAAAATAAGTATTGGTCTTCGACATTGATCAATTATTATATGTACGGAGATGACTTTTGTACCGATTATCTCAAAACGCTCAATTCTGTTACCCCCAAAGATGTACAGAAAATGGCTAAAAAGGTCGTAACGTCCAAGAATCTTATGAAAGTAATACGTTACGGTATACCCGAGAATACTGCCGAATAAGTATTTACGGTTATTAAAAAAAGGGAGGCAATACTGTTTTGCTTCCCTTTTTTTGTTTATCACCGAAAGTTTTTACCTTTGGAGCGTTTGTAAATGAACCTTTCGGTTATATACAGGCTTTTGATATGTCTTTTACGATTATAGAGCAGAGTGTCGTCGGGAAATATGGTGATGCGTCCCGGTGTGAGGACGCACTTGTCGTTACTCCTTTCTTTGCTGCGGTTGTCGACGGGGCAACGAGTAAATGCGATTTGAGTTTTGATGGGAAAACAACAGGACGTTTGGCATCGGAATTACTCTCCGGTGTGATACGGTTGTTGCCGTATGATGCGACGATGTCGGAGTTTATCGATGAGGCTAATCGGGTATTTATGGATTTTTATTGTAGAAATGGCCTTCGGGAAAGAGTGGTTTCCGAGCCGCAATGCCGGCTTTCGGCTTCGGTAGCGATATATGGCGATACGAGGAGGGAGGTTTGGACGGTAGGTGATTGTCGCTTGCGCATCGGTGATGAAGTGTATATACCGGAAAAGTCTGTGGATTTGCGCTTGGCACAGAAACGAGCCGAGATGATAGAACGATATTTGTCGCAGGGCGGAAATCTCGACAGCCTTATCTTTGAAGATGTAGGGCGGAAAACCATCGAAGAGGATTTGCGACGACAAATGTTCGCTCAGAATAATCCTTCTTCCATCGATGCTTATGGGGTTATCGATGGTTTTACTCCTTATAATCCCGATGTACGATGTTATGAAGTATCGGTCGGGACGGAGGTGATTTTGACAACCGACGGTTATCCCTATCTTTACCCGACATTAGAGGAGTCCGAGCGATATTTAAGAATGATATTGCAGGAAGATCCGCTTTGTTTCAGGCAATATAAGACTACTAAGGGAAAGGGGGTAGGACAATCCTCTTTCGATGACCGGGCGTACATACGCCTGCATACGGAGTAATGTTCGTATTTTTATTGATTCCGTACAAGGCCGGGAAACCTATTATCCGATAAACAGATTGATGTCGAGGTAAAAATATTCTTTTTGCCCCGATTCGTCGGTGTCGAATTGTATCTTATTTTCTCGTGCCAGCCAGCCGATGGCAGCATTCAGTTCCCTGTCCGACAGTCCGGTGGCTTTCTTCAATTCTCCATACTCCCAATGCTTGTTGTTGTCCATCATTCTCCAAATGATTCCGGCATTTTCTCCGATCTTAGATTTGTCCATAGCTGTTTTTATTAAGAGTTCTTTACGTAAAGTATGCCGTTTTTTCGTTCGAGATATACTTTATTTTCTCGAGCCAACCAGCCGATAGCTAAGGCTGTGTCTTCAGCTCTCAAATCTAATTTGCGGGCAAGTTCCTGAATCGGAAGGCTTCCGTTTTCATCGAGTTTTCTCCATACAAGTCCCGCATTCAAACCTATCTTGGCTGTTTCCATAATAACTGGATATTAGGGTTGATAAAAAAAGCGCGGAAAGGCATTTTCCTATCTGCGAGGTCGGGAGTCGAAGCCCTTATGCACAAACAAGAAACGCCTCCCGCTGGTTGATGGGGATGGCGTATAGTCTGTTTCCGGGTGCATTGGGGTTATTTTCGACTTTTACCTCGCACAGAAAGCAGCTAAACGCTTACTATATGAACTTTTCAATGAATTCGTTAAAAAGCAATACAAAAATAGATTCTTTTTTGCATAAAACCTATTATTCTCTATACTTTTTTATCCATAAATCGTGAACTGAATGTAACCGATTTATTTTCGATGAGAGATTTTATACGAGTGAGAGCTCCGACGTTTTCTTTTTCAAAGAATAACATTCATTGATTTTACCGGAGTTACATGGTGATGAATATTCCATGAAATCAATTTCCTCCCCTTCGATAGATGCTGTACCCGAAGAGGCTTTTGTATGCGATGAAAAGGGTGAAAAAAGGCAGATGAGATATTCCCTAAAATCGGGATTCAGGTATATGGTTTTGTAAATTTTCTTCCCGAAGATTCTGATTATAACGTTTCGGTGCTTTTTTCTTCCTGTTGTTTGTGCAGATGCAAGCGGAAGCGTTCTGAGCGCAGCACCGAGCGCATGAGCCAGAAATTGACGGGAAAAATGATTGCCCATACCGGGATCAGGGCTACTTTTTCAGGAACTCCTATGGCAATAAAGACTTTCAGCGTGATATATTGCATGAGAAAGTTGATCGCTTGGCAAATAGAGAAACGCACGCCGTTTTCGAAATCGACTTTTGTTTTGAACGTATAGTAATTGGTCAGGAAGAAGTTGCAGGCAAAACTGACAACGAATCCGGTTGTAAAAGAGATGTCGACATTGAAATCCATATACAGCATAGCATAGTATATGCCGTATAAAATAGCAGTAACGATGGTTCCTGTGATACAGAAACGGACGATTTCCAATTTTGTCTTCGGAGCGGTATTTGACATAATGTTACTGAAACTCTTTGTGCAAAGATACGGATAAAAAGCGATATAATATAAATCTTATGGAAGAATACTTTTTAAAAGAGTTTTGAAAAATGAAAGAGATAAATTTAGGAAGAATAAATGTGATTAAAAGTTTGTTATTATATATTTGCAAAATATTTTGCAGTTTATAAATTTTAATAGCAAAAGCAATATGAGAATTTTAAATGGTTTGATGTTTTTTGTGCTGATGTGGTTTTGTACCTCTTGTATCGATTTTACCGGTGATGACGATAACGATGATGGGGTATCGAATGTAACAGAGGAAATCAGCGTGCAGCAAATCGATGAGGCTACGCTCTCTTATGGAAAATGGAAATGGGGATTGGCGGCGACGTCCCTTCCCTCGGGTAATACCTCTTCGTTTGTCTGTACGTCAGATACGATTTATGGAGGATATTTCGCACTCTTGCAAAGTGGGAATACATCGCTTGCTTTTTCGTTTGATGAAGACTTTGTCGTGCGTAATTTCTCGAATATGACGGGGTATATCGTACAGCATGGCAACGGGCAGATGTTTATCACAGCGATAGACGATGGCCGCTTGTCGCATTTTACGTATGAAGATACGACCGAAATAAAGACGTTTGATACGCCGATGGAATCGGTCGCAGCATCTATCTTGGCTCTCTGCAATCAGGTCGATTTTGTGCGGTCGTGGTTTCCCCAAGATTTGGAAATGTTGCTGACGGCTGCCATTGAACCCGGGTCGGGCATATTGCCGGGTACGGCACAAAATGTGTATGTCGGTCATTATGAAGATGAAGCGGCGTGCCGGGAGTTGAACGGTTTGTTACGAGTTCTGTTTGGTGATGCTGAACCCTCTATATCCGGTTTCGGTGTAAATGGCAAGAGTGAGAAATCGGTCTCGGTCATTGTTTCGGGTAGCTTTCCCTCGACAAGTTTTCAACACGGACAGGCGGCTGATAGCTACGGAGATGAAATAAATAACGAGGTATATTGCGGCTTGCTTGTAGGAGATATTTCGAGTTTATATGGGAATACGCCTTCGATACTGAATTTGGGTAATTGCCTTTATAATATAACGCCTGTTCTAGTAACAAATACCCAACAAGAGATAACATTTGTCTTACCCTCCGATTTGTCTTCGGGAGCATATGTTCTATGCCCTTATCTCATTTCATCTTGTGAAGTGGAAGATATGGAAGCCGGTTATCCGATAAATCCGCATTTGATAAGATATTGTTCTAATCCATATCCCTATTACAATATCGAAGCTTCGATCGAAAATATCACACAGGTCGAATGCCTTTATGACGAGACTTCCGGCCTTTCGGCTCATTTCCTGGTAAGTGCATCGATAAATCCCGGAGCGGAGATGGAACAGTATATAGGAAACTGGGGAATTATCGTGAGAAGAAACGGCGATGTGTATAATAACGGTTACATCAAAGCCGATGAGGAAAAAGGATTTACACAGACTTTGGAATTTTCTCAACAAATATATAAGGGCGATTGCAACATCGATGAGGTAAATTACAGGGCGACATGTGATCTCGAATTTTTGATTTATGTCGATGTGTATCCGTATGTGCACTATTTTGCCCCCCGAAATTATACAGCTGTTTATGATGAAAAACCGTCGATCCGTTATACCGAGGCTCGGCTGGAAACAGCTCTCTGTACCGTTAATGATCACAATGTAATGGAGAGTTCCGTATATTACGAGTATGAAGTGAAAGGCGCTTTTTGGCTCGACGACGGACTGGTAACCTATTGGGACGATTATGAGGGAGGACGCGCGTTCATGCGCGATGAAGTCTCCGGCGGAAACTTTTTTTATGGACACTTTCTTTTCCAGCAGTTGAAACCGGTAACAGAATATCTGATGGCTACCCGTAACGGTAGGGAGTTTCCGTCATCGAATCATCTGGCCTTTACATGGTCGGGCGAGGCGGTAACATCGGTCGAAATTGCGGAATAAATATCTATTGAAAAAGTTGATAAACAAAAGGCTGCCTTATTCAGGGCAGCCTTTTGTTTATGGTTTCTATGTTCGGTGTTTTTCTTTTTCGGAGATGCACATTCTTTACCTGCAAATAAAGAAGAGGCGTAAAAAAACAGCCCGAAAACTTTCGGGCTGTTCGAGAGTAACGTTTTATGAAATTATTTCACTTCCTCGAAATCGACATCGGTTACGCCACCGTCGCTTTTGTTTGAGGTATTGTCGGTTTGGGCGTTACCGGCATTTTGTGCCCCGGCTTGTTGTTGCCCTTGTGCGTTGTACAAGTCTTGGGCAGCAGCTTGCAATGCGTTGTTCAATTCGGCCATAGCCGTATCGATAGCTGCTATGTCTTGTGCTTTATGGGCATCTTTCAGCTTGTTGAGAGCGCTCTCGATTGTCGCTTTCTTGTCGGCAGGGAACTTATCACCCAAATCTTTGAGCTGCTTTTCGGTTTGGAAAATCATCGAATCGGCTTGGTTGATTTTGTCGATACGTTCCTTTTCCTTTTTATCTGCTTCGGCATTGGCTTCGGCTTCGGCTTTCATACGTTTGATTTCTTCATCGCTCAATCCGCTCGAAGCTTCGATACGTATGCTTTGCTCTTTGCCGGTACCTTTGTCTTTCGACGATACGGTGAGAATACCGTTGGCGTCGATGTCGAAAGTAACTTCGATTTGAGGCACGCCACGCGGAGCGGCAGGTATGCCGTCGAGGTGGAAACGACCGATGGTCTTATTGTCTTTTGCCATGGAACGTTCGCCTTGCAGTACGTGTATTTCGACCGAAGGTTGGTTATCGACCGCCGTCGAGAAGACTTCCGATTTACGGGTAGGAATGGTCGTGTTGGCCTCGATGAGTTTGGTCATTACGCCGCCGAGCGTTTCGATACCCAACGAGAGCGGGGTAACATCGAGCAGCAGCACGTCTTTTACATCACCGGTGAGTACACCGCCTTGTATGGCAGCACCTACGGCAACGACTTCATCGGGGTTGACACCTTTGGAAGGAGCTTTGCCGAAGAATTTTTCCACGATGGCCTGTACGGCGGGGATACGGGTCGATCCGCCTACGAGGATTACTTCGTCGATATCCGAAGCCGACAATCCTGCATCTTTCAATGCCTGACGGCACGGTTCGATCGTGGCTTGTATCAGTTTGTCGCACAACTGTTCGAATTTGGCACGGGTCAATGTTTTTACCAAGTGCTTGGGCACTCCGTTTACGGGCATGATGTATGGCAGGTTGATTTCGGCCGTAGTGGAACTCGACAATTCTATTTTCGCTTTTTCTGCGGCTTCTTTCAGACGTTGCAATGCCATAGGATCCTTACGCAGGTCTACGCCTTCTTCGGCCTTGAATTCATCGGCCAGCCAATCGATGATTACGTGGTCGAAGTCATCGCCTCCGAGGTGAGTATCTCCGTTGGTCGATTTTACTTCGAATACACCGTCGCCCAATTCAAGAATCGATATATCGAACGTACCGCCACCGAGGTCGAATACGGCGATTTTCATATCTTTGTTTGCTTTGTCGAGACCGTAGGCCAAAGCTGCGGCAGTAGGCTCGTTGATAATACGGCGCACGTTCAGACCGGCGATTTCTCCCGCTTCTTTGGTTGCTTGACGTTGAGAGTCGTTGAAGTAAGCTGGTACGGTGATAACGGCCTCATTGACCTCTTGTCCCAAATAATCTTCGGCTGTTTTTTTCATTTTTTGAAGGATCATGGCCGATATTTCTTGCGGAGAATAAAGACGTCCGTCGATGTCGATACGAGGCATATTGTTTTCGCTGCGTACTACTTTATAAGGTACACGGGCGATTTCGTTTTGAACCTGATCGAAGTTTTCACCCATGAAACGTTTGATCGAGAAGATCGTACGAGTCGGGTTGGTGATAGCCTGACGTTTTGCGGGGTCTCCCACTTTACGTTCGCCACCATCTACAAATGCAACAATCGAAGGAGTCGTTCTACGACCTTCGCTGTTTGCTATGACAACCGGATCGTTGCCTTCCATGACGGCAACACAAGAGTTGGTTGTTCCTAAGTCGATACCAATAATTTTTCCCATTTTATTCTAAGTTTATTTGTTTATAATCGTTTTTTTCGTTTCGGACGTGATCGGTTATTCCGGCGGGGATTTCCTTTACGTACCGCGACACAATGGAAGTTCCAAATCCTGTGCCAAAATGTCTCGTCCTGGGATTTTAAATTTTTTGGCAGAAGGCAATCGGTTTTTGCTAAATCTTTGTCAGTAAATTCTGCCGATTTGTCAGTTTGAGCCTTTGTTTCGGAGCATCTGTCTCTATGATTTGGGGAGGCTTTTCTCTCCTTTTGGCGGGAGCTTGCCCGGCTCACTTTTTTAGGTAAAAGGTGTGGAGTTCAAGATATTTTTTTATCTTTGCCACGAGAATTTTATGTAAACCTACTCCGTTTATGTTTCGTAACGATGAGACCTTGGCGGAGCTTTAATTTTTATATCTATGAAACTTTCTCATATCGAGCATTTGGGAATTGCCGTGAAAAGCATTGCCGATTCCCTTCCTTATTATGAAAATATTTTGGGATTGAAGTGTTATGCCGTGGAAGAGGTGGCCGATCAAAAAGTGAAAACGGCTTTCTTTAAAATCGGAGAAACCAAAATCGAGCTTCTCGAGCCGACCTCGGAAGATAGTACCATTGCCAAATTTATCGAAAAGAGGGGTGAAGGTATTCACCACATTGCTTTTGCTGTGGCCGACGGGGTCGCTAATGCCCTCACCGAAGTTGCGGAAAAGGGTGTAAAGCTCATCGATCAGGCTCCTCGTCGTGGAGCGGAAGGTCTCGATATCGCATTCCTTCACCCGAAATCGACTTGTAGCGTGCTGACCGAGTTGTGTGAGAAACCCGAAAAATAAACATTATATCGAAAAAATATGAGTAACCAACTTGAAAAAGTAAAAGAGCTGATTGCCTTGCGCGAGCAGGCTCGTTTGGGAGGCGGCGAGAAAGCGATCGCCAAACAACATGAGAAAGGAAAATATACTGCTCGCGAGCGCATCGCGATGCTCCTCGATGAAGGTAGTTTTGAGGAAATCGATATGTTCGTAACTCATCGCTGCCATAATTTCGGAATGGAAAAGAAACATTATTTGGGCGACGGCGTTGTTACCGGTAGCGGTACGATCGACGGTCGCCTTGTTTATATTTTTGCACAGGACTTTACCGTGAACGGCGGTTCTCTCTCCGAGACAATGGCGCAAAAAATCTGTAAAGTGATGGATCTTGCCATGAAAATGGGTGTACCTTGTATCGGTATCAACGACTCGGGTGGAGCACGCATACAGGAAGGTATCAATGCGTTGGCCGGTTTTGCCGAAATTTTCCAACGTAATATTTTGGCTTCGGGCGTGATCCCTCAGATTTCGGGTATTTTCGGCCCTTGTGCCGGTGGTGCGGTATATAGTCCCGCTTTGACCGACTTTACATTGATGACAAAAGGAACGTCGTATATGTTCCTTACCGGGCCGGCTGTTGTGAAGACCGTAACGGGAGAAGACGTCAATGCCGAGCAACTGGGTGGGGCGAGCGTGCATACGACCAAGTCGGGTGTCGCTCATTTTGCTGTAGATACCGAGGAGGACGGATTGAAGTTGATCCGCAATCTGCTTAGCTTCATTCCGCAGAACAATCTCGAAGAAGCACCTATTGTGCCCTGCGACGACCCCTTGGATCGAGTGGAGGATTCTCTCAACGAAATTATTCCTGATTCTCCCAATAAAGCATACGATATGTATGAAGTGATCGGTGCTATCGTCGATAAGGGCGAATTCCTTGAAGTGCATCGTGATTTCGCACGGAATCTTATTGTAGGTTTTGCCCGTTTCAACGGACAGTCGGTGGGTATCGTCGCCAATCAGCCCTGCCAGATGGCCGGTGTACTCGATTGCAATGCTTCGCGTAAGGGTGCGCGGTTTGTCCGTTTCTGTGATGCTTTCAATATTCCTATCGTATCATTGGTCGATGTGCCCGGTTTCCTTCCCGGTACGGGACAAGAGTACAACGCTGTAATCTGGCATGGAGCCAAACTTCTTTATGCATACGGCGAGGCGACAGTGCCTAAGGTTACCGTAACGTTGCGTAAATCGTATGGCGGATCTCATATCGTGATGAGTTGCAAACAGTTACGTGGAGATGTAAACTTCGCATGGCCTACTGCCGAGATTGCGGTGATGGGAGCCAGCGGGGCCGTTGCCGTATTGTATGCCCGAGAAGCGAAAGAGCAGGCCGATCCGGCTGCATATTTGGCAGAAAAAGAACGTGAATATACACAACTCTTCGGTAACCCTTATAATGCTGCCAAATACGGGTATATCGACGATGTCATAGAACCTCGCAACACCCGTTTCCGTATTTGCCGCGCATTGGCACAGTTGCAGACCAAGAAAGTGGTCAATCCCGCTAAGAAGCACGGTAATATACCTTTGTAACAATTCTTAAATCCGAAAGAAATGAATGTAAGAAAAATAGGGTTGTTGCTGCTTGCTTGCTGCGCGATTGTCGGTGTATCGGCACAGTCGACATCGGCCTTGCGTATCAACGAGGTACTTACCAATAATGTAAATAATTATGTCGATCCGTTCGGTAACAGAGGTGCATGGATCGAGATATACAACAGTTCGGCAGGTACGGTGCAAATGGCAGGTTGTTATATTACCAATGACCCGAACAATCCCAAGAAGTATATGATTTCTAAGGGCGACCTGAAAACCAAGATAGGACCTCGTCAGGTAGTCCTTATCTGGGCCGACGGTTTCGCTCATCATGGAACATTCCATACAAATTTCAAACTCGATCCCACGACCGAAAATTATATCGGGCTTTATGATGCCGGCGGAAAGAACCTTATCGATGAGGTAACGGTTCCGGTGTTGGCACCCGATCAGAGTTTCGGTTCGCCCCGCGACGGAGTGAAAGAACGGGTTATTTTGGAAAATCCTACACCCGAAGCTGCAAACTATGTGGAAAATTCCAATCCGAAAGTCGACAAATTCGCAGAAAAAGACCCCGAAGGAGTTTCCATGTCCATCACGGCCATGTCGGTGGTATTTGTAGCTCTTATCGTGTTGTATCTCTTTTTCAAATTGGTCGGTAAGACGGCGATTCGCATGAGTGCCCGACGGGCGATGAAAGCCGGTAGCGCTACGACAATGGCAGAGGCGAAACAAGAGGCCGATGTTCCCGGAGATATTCTGGCTGTAATTTCCATGGCCATTTATGAACATCAGGAGGCCGAACACGATTATGAAGATGCCATTCTCACTGTGAAACAAGTGAAACGGAGTTATTCACCGTGGAGTTCCAAAATTTATGGATTGCGACAAATACCACAACGAAAATTTTAAAAATCAGTGCTATGAAAGAATTTAAATATAAAATCAACGGAAATCTTTATACCGTAAATATCAACCAGATCGAAGATAATATCGCAACGGTTGAGGTAAACGGGACTCCTTATAAGGTGGAGCTTGATAAGCCGGCCAAGAAACAGATCAAACCGCTCACCCGACCGCAGGCAGCTCCCGTTACGCCAGCCGGAGAACCAGTCGTAAGTCGTCCTGCCGCTGCGTCGGTAGCCGGTGCCGTGCGTTCGCCTCTGCCCGGAGTTATTCTCGAAATAAATGTGAGTGTGGGCGACACCGTGAAGGCAGGACAAAAAGTGGCTGTTCTCGAAGCCATGAAAATGGAGAATGTGATTGCTGCCACCCATGATGGAAAGATCACGGCAATAAAAGTTAATAAAGGCGATTCGATACTCGAAGGTGCCGATATCGTCGTTATCGGATAAGGCTTATGGGAGAGTTTTTGAGTTTTTTAGGTGAGAATATTCAGGAGTTTCTCACTTATACAGGTTTCGCCAATCTCATGATGGGAAATCTCATCATGATCATTGTCGGTTGCTTTTTTATCTATCTGGCGATCGCGAAGGAATTTGAACCTATGTTGCTGATACCTATCGGTTTCGGTATTCTTATCGGTAATATACCTTTCAAGGATGCCGGATTGCAGTTGGGTATATACGAAGAAGGTTCGGTTCTCAACATTCTTTATCAAGGTGTTGTTCAGGGTTGGTATCCGCCGCTCATATTTTTGGGCATAGGGGCTATGACCGACTTTTCGGCTCTGATTTCCAACCCGAAGCTGATGCTTATCGGAGCTGCGGCTCAATTTGGTATATTCGGTGCTTACGCCATTGCATTAGCGATGGGGTTTGATCCCAGTCAGGCCGGTGCTATCGGTATTATCGGTGGTGCCGATGGTCCTACGGCTATTTTCCTTTCGTCGAAACTGCCTCCGAATTTGATGGGTGCTATTGCTATATCGGCCTATTCCTATATGGCATTGGTACCTGTGATACAGCCGCCTATCATGCGCTTGCTGACAACCAAGAAAGAACGTGTTATTCGAATGCGTCCGCCGCGTGTTGTTTCGCAGACCGAGAAGATAATTTTCCCGATTGTAGGATTACTGCTTACTTGCTTTCTCGTACCGTCGGGTCTCCCGTTGTTGGGAATGCTTTTCTTCGGGAATTTGCTCAAAGAGAGTGGTGTTACCCGTCGTTTGGCCGAGACTGCCCGTGGCCCGCTTATCGATGTCATCACTATTTTGCTGGGAGTAACGGTAGGAGCGTCAACGCAGGCGTCGCAGTTCCTGACTGGCGATTCGGTGAAAATTTTTGTACTTGGAGCTATTTCATTTATTATTGCAACGACGGCTGGCGTATTATTTGTGAAATTCTTCAATCTCTTTTTGAAGAAAGACAATAAAATCAATCCCCTTATCGGTAATGCCGGTGTATCGGCAGTGCCCGATTCGGCTCGTATTTCTCAAGTATTGGGGTTGGAATATGACCCGTCGAATTATTTGCTCATGCACGCTATGGGTCCGAATGTCGCCGGAGTTATCGGCTCGGCTGTTGCCGCTGGTATTTTGCTGGGATTCCTCGGGTAAGTCATTTGTACTATATTTAAATGCGGTGTGTAAAACAAGTTTACACACCGCATTTTTGTTTCATGGGACACTTATATTTTCTCAAGTAGTGGCCGGAGAATGAGGTCGTTTCCGATTACCGTTTTTCCCCTTTTCTGCGATTTCCACCCAATAGACACCGATACAGATGAGAATCATAGCGCCGACTTGTTCCCAGCTGAATCGATCTTGTCCTACGGCAAAAGAAACGATTGATGCTACGAGCAATATCAGGTATCCGTATATGGCTACGACTGTCGTATTCAGATATTTCAGTCCGATAGGAATGAGCAGGTAGCTGATGACGGTAGGGAAAATCAGGACGAAAAGCAGCAAGGCTATCGGCCAAAACTGTAACGGAGGTGTCGTGAGTGGAGCATCGTATCCGGTAAAGAATAAGACGATAAGGCTCGAAACGGCGGCGCCCGAGAACGTATAACGCATGAGAGTATAAGTCCCTGTTTTTTTCAAAAATCGGTTGCTTAATATCAAATATACGGCATAGATGACAGAGCTGACCAAGCAGAAAAGATTTCCCGATAAGGCGTCGGATGCGAGGTCGTCGCTTTTTTGTGTCGAAATACATAACAGTGCTCCGCTTAGCCCGACTAAAATTCCGATGACCTTCATAGTCGTTATTTTCTCTCGAAGAAAGAGTACCGACAAGAGGAAAACCCAAATCGGTTGCATGGACGTGAAAATCGCCGCAGAGACGGGAGTCGTCTTGCTCAGTCCCAACAGGTAAGCAAACATATATCCGTAAATACCGATTGCACCCAGCAGAAATAAGAATAATTTGTCTTTAACCGAGGCTTTTTCGGGTTTTGCCCAATATCCGATGATCCAGAAGGCGACGGCAGCAAAGACGCAGCGGTAGGTTACGCCGGTAAGAGGAGCTATCCATAACGGTAACAGATATCGCAGGGCGTTTACATTCAGCCCGCTGAATGTTTTCGATACAACCATTGCCAAGTTGGCTTCACTTGTTTTGCTTATCATAATTCTTCCAAAGATGATTTATCGTTCTCTAAATTATCATTGAATAAGAATGTATGACGCGCAACATAGGACCATACGACTGCCAGTAGAGTTATGGAAAGGTTGAATGCGAAAGCGAATTGCTGGGAGTGGATATGGAATAAGGATTGGAAAGTATCGATGATTGTCGGGCAGAGTAATATGGCCAAGTAATTCATCGACATGACAAATGCCAGAGCCAGAGTCGCTTTTTCGGGAGTGGCGACTTTGCTGGTCTGGTCGTATATGAGCGGTTGTACGACACCGTATCCGAAACCCATAAAAACGGCTCCTGTTCCTAATATCCATACATTATTCGATATTAAGACGAGGAAGAGTCCTGTCGCGATACATAATAGACACATGCACTTTGTGAGGTATTTAAATGTCGAAAGTATCTTGTTCAGAAAAAATCCCGGGACGACAATCGCTAAGTAAAACATCGAGATGATGATACCCGAAGTTTCGGCATCGAAACGATATTCTTTCATCAGAAACGGCAGATTAAAGCTGATGATGACAACCAGATAAGTTGCCAGTCCGTAAAATGCCATAAGGCCGATAAGGTGTTTCGCATTGATTTTTCCGGGATTGTTCGTTTTGACGGGAGCGACCGAAACCGGGTCTTTTTTCAGGTAGAAAGAAAAGACGAATGAGACGATAGGAAAGAAATACACGACAAAGGGCAAATGCCAGTCGATGTCGGCCAAGTATCCGGTCAACATGGTTGCCGATACCAGTGTGATGTTGGTAATCGCGGAACTCAGACCGAATTGTCGCGTTCTATATTTTCCCGTGAAATAACGCGAAATCAGTCCGGTCGACAAAGGAACGATCAGTCCCGAACCTATACCCAGCAAAGCGCTTACCGCAATCAGTTGCCACATTTCGGTAGAGAGCATGTAAAATAATCCGCTCAGGACAAAAATGATAAGACCCGTTTGCAGTAAAAAAATATTGTTGATATGTTCTGTCAATTTTCCCGATAACAAGATAAACGGGATTGTAAGCAAGGACGGGAGTGAGGACAATAGCTGTATGTCGAACTCTGATGATTGCGGAAATATCGTAGACATCTGTCCCAGAATAGGGGAGACGGCCAGACCCGGTATCGCGTTCAAAGCCGAGATAGACCATATTCCCAAAAGTATGACTAATGGCATTGTGCCTTGTCCTGTTTTTATTTTCATTATATCGTGTATTATGATTTCCGGAAAGATTTATACCTACAACAATCTTCATTTTCTGAATGTTTACCGAAAGGATTCATTGTAAATTTTAATAAGTGCCAAATTGTGTATGAATAGATGAATATCTCAAACTTTCGCCTTGTCGGTCTGTTGTTCTATCGATAGGTCGTTTCAAAACCGACCTTATATTTCTAACTCATAAAATTTTATGCAATGAAAGATTTGAATTTCAGAACAGGCGATGCCAAGACCAGTATCTTCGGCTCCGACGAAATGTTGAAACCCTCTCCCGTAGATCGTATTCCCGATGACCCGACAACTCCGGAAATAGCCTATCAGATGGTGAAAGACGAGACGTTTGCACAGACACAACCTCGGTTGAATCTGGCTACATTCGTAACGACTTATATGGACGATTATGCGACGAAATTGATGAATGAAGCCATCAACATCAATTATATCGATGAAACGGAATACCCTCGTATTGCCGTCATGAATGCGAAATGTATCAATATTATGGCTAACTTGTGGAACTCTCCCGAAGAGGAAAAATGGAAAAGCGGAGCCCTGGCGATAGGCTCTTCCGAGGCCTGTATGTTGGGGGGTGTCGCAGCTTGGCTTCGGTGGCGTAAAAAACGTCAGTCCGAAGGGAAACCGACCGATAAACCCAACTTTGTTATTTCATCGGGTTTTCAGGTCGTATGGGAAAAATTCGCTCAACTTTGGCAAATCGAGATGCGCGAAGTGCCTTTGACACTCGAAAAAACAACCCTCGATCCCGAAGAAGCCTTGAAAATGTGTGATGAAAACACAATATGTATCGTACCTATCGAAGGTGTTACGTGGACCGGACTGAACGATGACGTAGAAGCGCTCGACCGGGCTCTCGACACATTCAATAAAAAGACGGGTTATGACATACCTATACATGTCGATGCAGCGTCGGGCGGATTTATTTTGCCTTTCCTCGAACCTCATAAGAAATGGGATTTCCGGTTGAAGTGGGTACTTTCTATCAGTACGTCGGGACATAAGTTCGGACTGGTGTATCCCGGTTTGGGTTGGGTTGTATGGAAAGACAAAAAATATTTACCCGAAGAAATGTCGTTCAGTGTCAATTATTTGGGGGCGAATATCACGCAGGTAGGTCTCAATTTTTCTCGTCCGGCGGCGCAGATATTGGGTCAGTATTATCAGTTTATCCGCTTGGGATTCCAAGGGTATAAAGCTATCCAGCACAACAGCATGCAGATCACTCAATACCTGCATGAAGAAATAGGCAAGATGACACCGTTTGTCAATTACAGCAATCGGGTAGAGAACCCGTTGTTTATTTGGTATATGAAACCCGATTATGCCAAGAATGCCAAATGGACCTTGTATGATTTGCAAGACAAGTTGAAACAAGGGGGCTGGATGGTACCTGCCTATACATTACCAGAGAATATTCAGAATTATGTGGTTATGCGCATTGTTGTCCGTCAGGGATTTAGCCGCGATATGGCCGATATGTTGCTGAACGACATACGTGATGCCGTCGCTTCTCTCGAAAAATTGGAGTATCCCACCAATACGCGTATCGCACAAGATAAGAACATCGAGGTGCAGGGTTCGGTGTTTACGCATACCGGAAGTTGTCATAAAACTAAAAAATAGGACGATGGAGAAGTCTATTTCTTTTTCTGTAATAGAGCAGGCTGTGCACGAAGCCTACGACATGTTCAAGGACAATCAAGACGGGAAAAATGCCGATTATATCCCTTATCTCGCCAATGTCGATAAAAAATTGTTCGGTATCAGCGTATGTCTGTTGGACGGGCGAATTATCGAGGTCGGTGATACTCGATACCGATTCGGCATAGAATCCGTGTCCAAAGTCCATACCGCCATATTGGTATTGCGCCAGTATGGGGCCGAAAAACTGCTTTCGATGATCGGTGCCGATGCGACCGGGTTGCCGTTTAATTCGATAATCGCTATTCTGTTGGAAAACGATCACCCTTCCACACCGTTGGTCAATGCCGGTGCCATAACAGCGTGTAGTATGGTCAACCCGACGGGTGATGCCGATAAAAAATGGGCGGCGATCGTAGAAAACATAACCCAATTATCGGGAAGTGCACCCGAGTTGATAGAAGAATTGTATCGTTCGGAATCGGCGACGAATTTCAATAACCGATCTATTGCCTGGCTATTGAAAAATTATAATCGTATCTATGATGATCCGGATTTATCTCTCGACCTTTATACCCGGCAATGCTCTCTGGGTATTACAGCCGAGCAACTCTCGGTATGTGGAGCCACGATAGCCAACAGAGGTGTCAATCCGAAGACGGGGACGAGCGTGTTCGATGCCTCTTTCTCTCCGCAGATTACCTCTCTTATCGCTACCGTCGGTTTTTATGAACATACGGGAGATTGGCTTTACACATCGGGCGTCCCGGCAAAGACGGGTGTCGGCGGTGGAGTTATGGGTGTCCTTCCCGGTATTATGGGAATCTCGGCTTTTGCTCCGCCGATAGATGAGGCCGGTAATTCGGTAAAGGCTCAGTTGGCGATCAAGCATATTATGAACAAACTCGGACTATCGGTATTTAGCGGAGATTCTGTGAAGATAATCGCTTGACTCCCGATAACATGAAGTAAAAGTAAGGAGAATCCGTTCAAACGGATTCTCCTTACTTTTGAATCGAAATTTCTGATAGGTCTTTATTGCGGTTTGTGTCGGGTTGTTTGTTGTACCAGATTGGTAACATAGACCGTGAAAATCGGAAACATCATCATGCCCAGCGCTGCCAGAATAACCGAAAGTATCTTCCCGGTGGCGGTAGCGGCGTAAATGTTGGAGCCTACCGTCGTTACGTCCATGAAAGCCCACCAAAGGGCATCGGTGTATCGGGTAACCATCGGATTGACCGTATGTTCCAGAACAAAGAATATAAGGCTTGAAAAATAGACGGTTGCCAAAAGCATGGTTACATACGATATAAAAAGACTCGATATTTTGTTGTATGAGAGCCAGCCGACGACGATAGCCAAAGCATATCCACTCCTCACAAGGGGAATGAACCGTAGAAAATAGTATGTTTCGGGAGAAAAATCCACGTTCAGGTACGAGAATATATTCATATAGGGTATAGATACCAGAAAGAAAACGAAACGGCTTCTCAGGTATTTCCATTTATGCCCCGACAGTACAAATTCCAAAAGAAAATCCAGTATGAAAAAAGTACATATCCATAATTGTATTTTCTTGTAATAACCCTGATTGAGAAACGATATATTGCGAAATGTATCGATCGATATGGTGATGATGAGGAATACCGATAACAATAAGATCAAAATATGTAATATGTTATAAACCTTTGATTCGTAATCTCTCCACCTCACGGTTTGTATATTTTTCATATTCATGTTTGAATAAAATCGTCGGTATGTAAAACAACAAGCGGTCGCCGATTGTTTATCTACACGAAAACCGAAATTACTTAATTATAATATAGAAATAATATGGCAAACATCGGAAAATCAGTAAAGTTGGGCGTGTTTACGCTGGCAATTATGAATGTAACGGCAGTCGTATCGTTGCGGGGACTACCGGCCGAAGCCGAGTACGGCGTCAGTTCGGCATTTTATTATTTATTTGCGGCATTGGTGTTTCTTATACCTACGGCTTTGGTTGCGGCCGAGTTGGCGGCTATGTTTCAGGACAAGCAAGGCGGTGTATTCCGGTGGGTGGGAGAGGCATTCGGTAAGAAAGCCGGTTTCTTGGCGATTTGGTTGCAATGGATAGAGAGTACGATTTGGTACCCGACGGTACTTACCTTCGGTGCTGTTGCGATAGCATTTATCGGAATGAATCATTCCGGAGATATGTTGTTGGCGTCGAATCGTTTTTACACGCTGGCTGTTGTGCTGTTTATCTATTGGTTGGCGACATTTATTTCTCTGAAAGGATTGGATTGGGTAGGAAAAGTCGCCAAGATAGGAGGTCTGGTGGGAACGATTATTCCGGCCGGTCTGTTAGTCGTTTTGGCGATTGTTTATCTGTTGATGGGCGGAGAATCCCAGATGGATTTTTCGGGTAGCTTCTTGCCCGATTTTTCGAATTTCGATAATTTGGTTTTGGCTGCCAGTATCTTCTTGTTTTATGCAGGAATGGAGATGGGAGGTATTCATGTGAAGGATATAAACAATCCCTCTAAAAATTACCCGAAAGCCGTTTTTATGGGTTCTGCCATTACGGTGTTGATATTCGTATTAGGAACATTTGCACTCGGTATCATTATTCCGCAAAAAGACATCAACCTGACGCAAAGCCTTTTGGTGGGTTTTGATAATTATTTTGCTTTTATCAAGGCTTCTTGGTTATCGCCTGTCATTGCTGTGGCGTTGGCATTCGGTGTTTTGGCGGGAGTCCTGACATGGGTTGCCGGTCCCTCGAAAGGTATTTTTGCGGTGGGGCGAGCCGGTTACTTGCCGCCATTTTTCCAAAAGACCAATAAAATCGGTGTTCAGAAAAATATTCTTTATATACAGGGTGGTGCAGTTACGTTACTGAGTCTGTTGTTCGTTGTTATGCCTTCGGTACAAAGTTTTTATCAGATTATGTCGCAGCTCACCGTTGTCCTTTATCTGATTATGTATATGCTCATGTTTTCGGCCGCGATTTATTTGCGATATAATATGAAAAAAGCCGATCGACCTTTCCGTATAGGTGGTAAGGGCAATGGGTTGATGTGGTTTATTGGCGGTTTGGGATTCTGCGGTTCTTTGCTGGCTTTTATTTTAAGCTTTATACCGCCCAGTCAAATATCGGTGGGTAGCAATGCCGTATGGTTCTCGGTTCTTATCATAGGCGCATTGATTGTCGTTATAGCACCTTTTGTGATTTATGCTTCGCGTAAACCGGGCTGGAAAAACAGTGATACGCAGTTCGAACCGTTTCACTGGGAAGAAAACGGCGGAAGTACGCTTTCTCCCCATTCGGTAGAAACGCCGAATGGAAGTCCGTCGGAGAAGAAGTAATCGTGCGGATACGAGGATAAGGTTTACCACTCGGGTTGCCAGTTGAGGATTTTCGCAGGGTCGAGGTACCTTTCGATCAGGCTGTCGTCGGCCGGTAACCTGAGTTGTTTTGAGAGTGGGTGGCGACGGCTCGTGTCGATGGGCTTGCCATCTTTGTCCCGACTGTCGAACTCTAAAAAACGCAAGTGATGCGCCGGCCCCTCGATGTTGCTCCAACCTTCTGGCGAGATATTTTCGAGCGTGCAGTTTATGAGTACGGCCTCGGCATAGGGATACCCTTCGGACAACTTGTTCCGGGGAGAACGGGCCAGGGTCGTATTTTTTCTTGTTCCTATGAAATGGCAATTTACAAAGATGTTGCCGTGATTGGCCTCGGTATTGCGTATCCACATAAAGGGCCCGGGGCTTTTCAACAGACAATCTTTGAAATACGAAGGCCCTCTTCCCAGAATCATATCACCGCCGCCTTCGATGATACAACGTTCGAGATAGACCGACCCGTTGATTTGCAAAGCGTCGCCCGACCCGACAACCCGTACGTTGCGCAAGTAGTTGCGGGAACCCATGAGCAGAAGGCCTTCGGCTTGTCCGTGAAGGTCGGTCTTTATGGTCATGTTTTCGAAACGCATATCGTAGCAGTTATCGGCGGCAAAGGCTGCTCGGCGGGACGGGAAAGTTCCCGGCCATTCATTCGTTTTTACATTGATGGGGTGGGGGTTGAATGTTTCATTGTTGGCGTAATGTATCAATACGCTGTCTCGATTTTCCCCTTGAAGAAGAACGTTTTTTTTATTTCGGAAGTAGACCAGTTCTTCATAGTCCCCGTTGTGGATAAAAACGCTCCACGGCTCCGCACTGAAATCGGGTATGAAATCCATTGCTCCTTGTACGGTACAGAAGTCTCCGCTCCCGTCATGGTTTACGGTAAGGTGGTGTCGGGAGGCTTCCGGTGCGTTTTTACGGGTGCTGAATCGCCATGTCTTACGATTGTAAATGCCGGGGAACTCTCCTTTTTCAGGGGTGAAAACTTCTTTGTCGATGGTTACGTAGTAACTTTTCCCGTATTCCAACAAATTGTTGTGCGGATAGATGGTAGCACGATTGCCGTCGATGATAACCGGATAAAAGTGAAATCCGTCGGAAAAACCTCCTATGATTGTCAGTTGATAAGGTCCGGTCGTATCGCGTATAGCTGTGCCCGATGGAGTCCCGGCCTTTGTGTTGGCGTTGGTAATGGGGTGAGGTGAGCCGTAAGAATACGGTTCGGTGGTGTAGATCGCTTTTTGTTTCCGTATCATATCGGGTTCGGTAGGGCCGGCGGGAATACTCATATCGAGTGTGTCGACCAGTCGTCCCGCATGGGATTCGTAGATGCGTATGATTCCTTTATCGTTGAGTCGTACCGGGCTGTCGAACTCGATGACGAGGTGGGTATCGGTCGGCACTCCTTTGGCCTTGTTGGCGGGAAAAAGTCGGTAAGATGGAGTTTCCTCCACGTTTTGTACCGGCATGCTGGCTCCGGTTTTTGCATCGACGTTGTAGTCTTTTCCGGCGTATATCCAAGATGAGAGGAGCAGTATGATTGTTGATACGAAAATCTTTTTCATGGTTATTGCGGTTATATTCGCAAAGTTAGAAAATAATTTTTCTTTTTTGTAGAGAGAAGATCGATGAATGGAATTCTTTTATACAAAAAAAGGAGGATATGGTTTCCTCCGGTGAAAAAAAGATGTATCTTTACCGTAACTCCAATTAGCAATCAAATTATTTTATCCCATGTCATTCAGAATCGCTTTTTTCGACACAAAACCTTATGATGAGGATTCTTTCAGTAAGATGAACGAACGTTTCGGTTTCGATATCGTTTATTTCAAGGGGCATCTCAATCCAAACAATGTGATGTTGTCCAAAGGATTCGATGCCGTGTGCATTTTTGTAAACGATATTGCCGATGCCGGTGTGATAGATGCATTGGTGGAAAACGGTATCAAGTTGCTGGCTTTGCGGTGTGCCGGTTATAACAATGTCGATTTGGCGGCAGCCGAGGGGCGTTTGCCGGTAGTCAGAGTTCCGGCTTATTCTCCCTATGCTGTTGCCGAATATACGTTGGCATTGATGCTTGCGCTCAATCGCCGTATTCCGCGTGCCACGTGGCGTACCCGTGACGGAAATTTTTCATTGCACGGCCTTATGGGATTCGATATGCACGAGAAAACCATCGGTATTATCGGTACGGGAAAAATAGCCAAAGTATTGATACGATTGTTGAGTGGTTTCGGAATGCGTATATTGGCTTACGATCTTTATCCCGATAAAGAGTTTGCTGCCGCCTATCGTGTCGAGTACACATCGCTCGACGAGCTTTACCGGAATTCCGATATTATTTCGCTTCACTGTCCGCTCACCGATGAGACGCGTTATATCATCAACGATGAGGCGATTGCCAAGATGAAGCCGGGGGTAATGCTCATCAATACGGGGCGGGGGAAACTGATACACACTCATGCCCTGATCAACGGATTGAAGAGTAAGAAGGTGGGTTATGCCGGTCTTGACGTGTATGAAGAAGAGAGCGGATATTTTTATGAAGATAAGTCCGACCGTATTATCGATGACGATGTTTTGGCCCGGTTATTGTCTTTCAATAATGTGATTGTAACCTCCCATCAGGCTTTTTTTACCAGAGAGGCTGTCCACAATATCGCCGAGACCACGTTACAAAATATTGCCGATTTCGAGGCGGGCCGTCCGTTGGATAATGAAGTAAAACATTAATCGTCGGGTAAAGATGAAAACCGCTGTACCGCAACGCCCGGGTTTCCGGGCGTTGGTTCCGTTGTTTGTCTTTTTAGGAGTTTATCTGCTTGCATCGATATGGGTCGATGATTTTTATGCCGTACCCATTGCCGTTGCTTTCATTATCGCTTCGATGGTGGCTGTGGCCCTTACCGACGGATTGTCTCTGCCTGAGCGTATCGCCCGTTTTTCCGAAGGTGCCGCCGATAAGAATATCCTTATTATGGTATGGATTTTTATTTTGGCAGGTGCTTTTGCGCAGTCGGCCAAAGCAATGGGGGCTATCGATGCGACGGTAAATCTTACGTTGTGGCTTTTGCCCGATCATTTTTTATTGGTGGGTCTTTTTGCTGCTTCTTGCTTTATTTCCCTCTCGGTCGGTACTTCGGTCGGCACGATCGTTGCCTTAGTTCCGGTGGCTGCCGGACTGGCCGATAAAACGGGTATCGCTTTACCGTATATTACGGCGATTGTTGTCGGAGGGGCTTTTTTCGGAGATAATCTGTCTTTTATTTCCGATACGACGATAGCGGCCACCCGCACTCAATTATGCGAGATGAAAGATAAGTTCCGGGTAAATATTCTTATCGTTTTCCCGGCGGCAGTCGTTTTGCTTGCCTACTATACGGTGGTAGGTTTCCGGCTTGATATTCCGGCGCCCGAGGCTGCTGTGGAGTGGGTGAAAGTCGTTCCTTATATTGTCGTATTGCTTACAGCGTTGGCGGGTGTGCATGTGATGCTGGTCTTGGCGTTGGGCATATTTACGTCGGCTGCCATAGGTGTGTTTACCGGCGGATACGATATTTTTGGCTGTTTGGCAGCGATGGGAGAGGGTATTACGGGTATGGGTGAACTCATTATCGTAACTCTGCTGGCCGGCGGTATGCTCGAACTGATTCGTTATAACGGCGGTATGGAGTATATTATTTCCCGGCTTACGGCTCATGTCTCTACCAAACGATGGGCCGAGTTGAGTATTGCCGCTCTTGTATCTTTGGCCAATCTTTGTACGGCCAATAATACTATTGCTATCATTACGACCGGTTCGATAGCCCGGGATATTACCGTGCGTTTCGGTCTCGATGCCCGCAAGACGGCAAGTATTCTCGACACCTTTTCTTGTGCCGTACAGGGGTTGATCCCTTATGGAGCGCAGTTGCTTATCGCTGCCGGTCTTACCCAGCTCTCTCCGTTATCGATAATTCGTTACTTGTATTATCCGGTATTATTGGGGCTTTGTGCGTTACTGGCTATTTTGTTCCGTTATCCCCGCCGTTATTCCTGATTTTTCATTTGTTGTTCCCTCACGGTTCCGTATAAGAAATGATGCCGGACCGATAAAACATATCTATTCCCTTTTCGACGAATCGAATAACAACTTTCTTACTTGGTGGTATAGAACATATTGCTTACTTTTGCACATTCATTTGAAAAATAAAATTAAAGAAAGAATGTCTGTACAAAAGCCTCCGTTTTTTCATCTTTTTATGGCGACGGGTTTCGGGTCGGGATTTTCACCCGTTGCCCCCGGAACTGCCGGAGCTTTGCTGGCGGTGCTTTTGTGGGTGGCCGGTTATTTCTTGTTGCCATTTGGAGTCTTGCAGACCGTATTGGCGGCAGCCATCGTCTATTTTACCGTGCAGGGAATATATTCGAGCGCGGTTATGGAAAAATACTGGGGTGAAGATCCGTCCCGAGTCGTTATCGACGAAATGGTCGGTGTGTGGATACCTCTGCTTGTCGTTCCGGCCGGAGGTTGGTGGTATGTCGTAGCCGCTTTTGTCCTTTTCCGTTTTTTCGATATAGTGAAGCCTCTCGGCGTGCGTCGTATGGAACGTTTTAGAGGTGGGGTGGGAATCATGATGGACGATATTTTGGCCGGAGTATACAGCGCCATATTGTTGGGTATTGTTCGCCTTTCGATAGAATAAAAGTAAATTATGTCGAGACGTTCGTTCATATTATTTTTCAAGGCCATGTGTTCGGCTCAAATCGCCAGTGCGGTCGATTTTGCAATGACTTTGGTTTTGGTCAATTTTTGCGGACTTTATTATGTCTATGCGACTTTTCTCGGGGCTCTTTCGGGAGGCGTGGTGAATTGTTGCATCAATTATAAATGGGTATTTTGCGTATCGTCGTCTAAGAGCCATATCGCTTTGAAATATATGTTGGTATGGGGCGGGAGCATCATTCTCAATACCTACGGGACGTATTTTCTTACCGAGTGTATGATGCGTATGGCGTGGGTCGACCGGCTGAGTAATATGCATGTGTCGGTCAATCTTTTTCTATTGCCCAAAATTGTTGTGGCACTCATCGTTTCATTTTTTTGGAATTACCAATTGCAACGCAAATTTGTGTATCGGGATTGTTTTTTCGACAAATTATTCATATCACATAAACGATAAATCAATATACTATGCATTACCGTGATTACCTGCAACAGTTGATTTATAAAATCATAAATCCGGTTGTAAAGGGACTTATAAAAATGGGAATCACACCCAATATCATTACCACGACCGGCCTGATATTGAATATAGCCGCAGCGGTTGTTTTTATCTATGCCGGGTATTTAGAGAAATCCGAGGCCTATTTCTATGTGGGATTAGGCGGAGGTGTCGTACTTTTTGCCGGGCTGTTCGATATGCTCGACGGGCGTGTTGCGCGTCTTGGGAATATGGTTTCCCGTTTCGGGGCGTTTTATGATTCGGTACTTGACCGGTACAGCGAGCTGTTTACCCTTTTCGGGATATTCTTTTTCCTCGTCCTGCAAGGGTATGTGGCGTGGGCTATCATTGCGTTTGTCGCCCTTATCGGATCTATCATGGTGAGTTATGTGCGGGCGCGGGCCGAAGGACTGGGATTGGAGTGCAAGGTGGGGCTTATGCAGCGTCCCGAACGGGTCGTGCTGACCAGTCTTGGGGCTCTTTTCTGCGGGATATTCGGCGATTGTACGGCATTCGACCCGATTCTTATCCTTGCCGTTCCGCTTGCTGTCATCGCTGTTTTGGCCAATGTTACGGCATTTGTGCGGGTGGCGCATTGTTACCGGTTGTTGAATGACGAGAAATAATCGACCTATGACTTGCCTGCCGCCGACCCGTAAAGAATCTCGTATCATTCTTGTCTGTACGTTGTCGTTTTTGCTTTTAACCTCCGTTTTTATCGGGCTGAGACCCGAACATGTTGTTATGGCGGTTGTTCTCGATGCATTGCTTTTCGCTTCACTCTATACCCGGAAGCTGGTGGTCGCTTTGCTTCCTTTTGTCGTTTTTGCCGTTTCGTATGATTGGATGCGCGTATGGCCCAATTATATGGTCAATGACATCGACGTTGCAGGTCTTTATACCGCAGAAAAAACAATTTTCGGTATCGATGTCGACGGCGTAAGAATGACTTTGTGCGAGTTTTTTCATGAACATCATTATTCTGTGGCCGATTTTTTTGCCGGACTTTTCTACCTTTGTTGGGTTCCTGTTCCCGTGCTTTTTGCCTTGTCTCTTTTTATCAAGGGGCGTCGGGAACTGGCATTACGTTTCTCGCTTGTTTTTCTGCTGGTCAATCTTATCGGTTTTGCAGGATATTATATTCACCCGGCTGCGCCGCCGTGGTACGTCATGCAGTATGGTTTCGAACCGATACTCGGTACGCCCGGCAATGTAGCGGGTTTGGGACGTTTCGACGCATTGGTGGGCATGGATATTTTTGCGCCTATGTATGGGCGTAACGCCAATGTTTTTGCCGCTTTGCCCTCGTTGCATTCTGCCTATATGCCGGTCGCTTTTACTTATGCGGTTATGGGGCGTTGCAAGAAATGGCTTATTGCTCTTTTCGGCATTATTATGGCGGGAATATGGTTTACGGCCGTCTATTCGGGGCATCATTATATGATCGATGTTCTTACGGGTATCGCTTGTGCGGCTATCGGTATTTTGCTTTTTGAGCAAGTCTTTATGCGTCTGCCGGTTTTTCGCCGGTTTATGGATAGATATATTGCTTATGTCTCATAATCGTTGTTGAGGTCGATTCAGAAATAGGTAGTGAAATTTCTTCCTATCCACCAGAGAATTACGACGATAAGGTAACATCGGATATATATCGGACGGTGTATGCCGATGTATAATTGGGGGTATCGGGTACGGCAAATTTCGGCATAGAGAAGCAGGGCGATATAAGGAAGTGAAAAAATCAATAACACATTGTACCGTAGGGCATCGAAAAATTGCAGGTGCAGCAGGCTGTGCAAGGCCCGTTGGGTTCCGCAACCGGGACATTCCAGTCCTGTAAGCAAGAGGAACGGACATTTGGGGAATAACGGAGATTCGAGAGGGTCGAGAAAATAGAAAATAAAACATACCGCAAGGACGCCCATTGTCCCTACGATATATTTCGATTTCCTGCTCATGGATTAAAACGGAGAGGATGTCACCATAAATGTGTAAACGGCGAGAAACGCGACGTATAATAAGGTGGCCACTAAACCGACAATAAAGCCTATTTTGGTCCATTTCCCCGCATTTTTGCTGGCTTCGACGGCTTCGGCATAGTTTCCGCTTTTCAATAACGAACTTACTCTGCTGGCATAGACGATACCTACGATACCGAATGGCAGGCAACAGAGTACAGTTACAAGTATCGATTCGACTAGCCATGTCTTAGGTGCGGTGGTCGGAGTTGTGGGTGTCGTGTCGACGGGAGGTGCGGGTGGGGGAGTCGATGTGTTCCATAAGAATTGTAACTCATCTATTTGTCCGGCCGGTAACCACTGTGGCATACCCTGATGCCATGCTAGTGTTTGAGGGGTTATATGCATTTCGTTCAATTTTTCAAGAGCGAAAGGGCCTTCGGGTTTTTCGTTTATCAATATGTAATATTCCATAGTAATAGAGATATACAGACAAATATACAAAAATTACCGAGGATAAACGGTTTTGGCACTGTTTTTATAAACGCCAAAATCCTTTTTCTTCCGAAAAAAGAATCTTGTTATCTTAATAGGTATTCGGTCTTTTTTATTAGTAAAGAGTTCCGGTACAATGCAGTTCGCATAGTGTCGACCCGGTTAATGTACTGAAAACGAACTTTGTTCCTGTCATTTCAAACTCATTGCTTTTAGAAAAAGAGAGAGTCGTCGTATATTGGAAACTTCTCACATTCCCTACAACGCTTTGTACGATCGAGAAGCTGAGTTTGGCAGTATTGTCTCCGGTTTTGGTATAGGTATAAGTTCCCCAATCGGCCGACCAACTCGAACGGCAATCGGTTTCATTCAGAATCGTCAATTGTTGAGTACCTTCTCCGTAACGCTTATCGCCGACGAGATAATAGCCGCTCCATTCGATTGTCGTTCCTGCAGGGAGATCTTCTGGTGCTTTACCCTTACCTCCGGGGTTGTTTGTCGTATTGTTTCCGAAAGGATTCATCAGATCACCCAAATCTCCTTCTTTTGCACAAGATGAAAAAAATATACTGCATATAGAACTTACAATGAAAATATATAAAATACCTTTTATTCTCATGATATATAACTTTGTGTGCTTTCTGTGTTTACTCGAAAAATGTTATAATTGTCATTGAAATGTTTTCCGTCCGTTTTTTATCTCTTTTGTCCGAACAAAGCGTCAGAAGTTTTTTTATAGCTAATCCTCCTCCCACTCCTGTCGCCTTTTCATCTCATCTTTTATCCGTTTCTTTGCGTTGATTGTAATTTGACAGTTAATGCAAAAACTCACAAATGAGATAATGAAAAGAAATGAACATAAAACCATTATCCAGCTTTTGTCGGAAAAAATCGAATATAAAACGAATAGTAATACAAAACCCGGAAAATATAGGAAGGAAGTTATCTTGTAAACCTTATTATTTTTAAGGCTGGCCTCCGTTCTTCTTTGTAATTCTTCCAGTTGTTGCCTATCCATATCGATTTTTTGTTTGTGGTATTGAGAGATAAAGTTGTATGGAGGAAAATAAAATGTCCTCTTATATGCAAATATACGGAAATTACTGAAAAAACATATTTTTACCGGACTGTTTTTATAATTACAGGGAGTTTCTTAGTAGAAAATTCCCTTTCTGTATTTTTTACAGAAAGGGAATTTTTAGATATCTATTCTTTGATGAACTTCCCTTTTAAGATACGGTCGGGGTATTCCAATATCATCAGGTACATACCTGTATGGAGATGAGATACATCGATTTGGTTTCCTACTATGTGTGTTGTCTGAATGAGTGTTCCGTCAGACGAATAAATATGTATATTTCCATCGTATTCTTCCGGTAGAGTGATCATGCCTTTGACAGGATTGGGTACTATATTCCAATCTTCCGTAGATGTTACTTGGGTAAGGGATGTTGTACTTTTATCTTCAAAAATGGCTGTTGCCGTTACCGGAGTATAAGGGACGGTGTATTCTACCATGTCCGTATTATATTCGGTATCGTTGATAATCCATTTGGCATAAGTGTTTCCGTTCATGGGGATTGCTGATAGTCGGATATTGATTCCTGCAATACATTTCATCGGGGTATTGGATATATTCCGTAAAGGAAAGGTCAGTCCGGCACCTTGTTCCTGTATCAAAACGTCGGTGAGATGTATTTCCATACCGTCGGTTATTTTCATTTTTTGAAAACCCGAGGAGAGTATTCCGGCCGAAGGATATACATAATAATAGGTATTCTCCCTTAAATGGGATGTCAATTTTCCGTTTACACAATTTGTTGTGATGGGTGTAAAATTTTCATCATAGAAGTTTATAATACCGGTATAAGGCTTCCCGTTATCATAAACATTGATTGTTACCGATATGGCGTTTATATCTATACGAGTATTACTATTCAGAGTTAAGGATAATTGTTGAGATAAAGAGTTCTTACAATAATATTGATATGTATAGGTATTGCTTATAAAAGAATATTTTGTGTTGAACTTAAATGTGCCATAAGCGTTTTGGGTATTTGTAATACGGATATAGTCGCTTTCGTTTGTCTCTTTATTGATGAACTCTATGTCGTACAAAGGAATATTGATTGCTCCATAACTTGGAGATTCTATCGTGTAGGAGCAGATCTCATTTATAACGACGGTATATTTCCCGGGAAGAAGTTGTATGTTGCATTTCCCGGTGTTGTCGGTCATAAAGGATTCTTTGACGTCGTTTCCGTCATATTTAATGGTGAAATTGAAGTTTGGGTAGTAATTTCCTGTTTCCTGATTTTGTAAAATAATGGTGGTCGGATAGCTTGTGAGGTCTATTTGTATATCCCGGTCTTCGACGACAAAGGTTCCGTTACCAGAGAGGTGAGTATAGGTATATACCCCCGGTAATAAGTAAAATTCGGCAAAACCTTCTCCGTCGGTGATTTTATTTTCAGAAGAATACCCCTCGTGTTTTACCGTGATATTTTTTAAAATGTTGGGGTCGTTATTTTGAGATATGAATTTTACTTTTTTGTATTCCAAGTATATGGTTTTATTGGTATCGGTAAAGCTCACGGGGGTTACAATCCCTAATTTGTTTTTTATGAAATAATTTCCAGCAGGTACATAAAATTTTACTTTTCCGGAGTAGTAAGACGGATATATGCTTTCCGAGGCTATGGGAGTTGTTGGATTATAGGTGGAGTAGAGAGAAAAGCTTTCGTTTTGAATGGGATAGTCCCCGTATTTGGCGACGATTTCAAGGCAGGATTGTTTTATCGTGATACTTGTATCGGCAAGAAGAGGAACTGCTCCTTGAGAGAAACTGCATTTATAAGCATATTGTTTACTGGGCTTCAGAAAAAATGTCGCTTCCCCGGCTTTGTTTGTAGATTGGTGAGTAACAGAATTGCCATTTTCATAAATATCGATGGATTCCGATGATATGGGATTATTTTCTTGGTCGACCAATGTTATGGTTAACTTTTGGCAAGTTAGTAAAATATTCGATTCCGATATTTGACCGGTGTGGTTGGTTTCTGTTATATAATATCCCGAAGTAATATCAAATGTTTTTTCTCCGTTTGAGTCGGTGTATCCGTTTTGCACTCGTTCTCCGGCTTGGTATATGTCGATGTCTATCGATGATAATTTCTCATTTTGGTGTCGTATGGTAAATGTAGTTTGTCCGAGAGATTTTTCCATATGGAAAAGAGTACACGCGAGAAATAGCAGAAATGGAAAAAGTTTTTTCATGTTTTAATGAATTAGATAGATGGATAAAAGAGGTTATATTTTTGATGCAAAGATATATTATAATCTCGGAAGGAATACAAATTTTAAGAAAATGTTTCAAAGGAAGGATTTACATTGAACAAATCATATTGAGATTGCTCCAATAAAAAATAACTATATCTCATTGATAATCTGGGATTAATTTTTATTATAACATACTCTCAAAGAGACCTTAAATAGATATTTCTAACATCAAAGGGTTTCGGTATTTCTTGTAGAGGCTCTTTTTCACTCCTAAAAAAATAAAAGAGAGTAACAATGCTATGATTGTTACTCTCTTCTCCGTAATTAATAAGGATTTATTATTTGTTCAGAGCGGTGGCTACATCTACGGCGCAAGCTACGGTACAACCTACCATCGGGTTGTTACCGATACCGAGGAATCCCATCATTTCCACGTGAGCGGGAACAGATGAAGAACCAGCGAACTGAGCGTCGGAGTGCATACGGCCCATTGTATCGGTCATACCGTAAGATGCGGGACCGGCAGCCATGTTGTCCGGGTGAAGAGTACGACCTGTACCGCCTCCCGAAGCAACCGAGAAATAAGGTTTACCGGCCAATACACGTTCTTTTTTGTAGGTTCCGGCTACGGGGTGTTGGAAACGGGTAGGGTTGGTCGAGTTACCGGTGATCGATACTTCTACGCCTTCGTGCCACATGATGGCTACGCCTTCGCGTACGTCATCGGCTCCGTAGCATTTTACTTTGGCACGAGGACCGTCGGAATAAGCGATTTCGCGAACGATTTTCAATTCGCCCGTATAGTAGTCAAATTGGGTTTGCACATAGGTGAAGCCGTTGATACGCGAGATGATTTGAGCGGCGTCTTTTCCGAGACCGTTCAGGATACAACGCAGCGGTTCTTTACGAACTTTGTCTGCTTTTGCGGCGATTTTGATAGCGCCTTCGGCAGCTGCGAATGATTCGTGGCCGGCGAGGAATGCGAAACATTTGGTCTCTTCACGCAACAGACGGGCCGCGAGATTTCCGTGACCTATACCTACTTTGCGGTCGTCGGCAACCGAACCGGGAATACAGAACGCCTGCAATCCGATACCGATGGCTTCGGCAGCTTCGGCAGCATTTTTACAACCTTTTTTCAAGGCGATGGCCGAACCTACTACATAGGCCCATTTGGCATTTTCGAAGCAGATGGGTTGTGTTTCTTCGCATGTTTTATAAGGATCGAGACCGTATTTTTCGCAGATGGCGTTTGCCTCTTCGATGTCTTTGATACCGTTTTCGTTGAGAGCAGCGATGATTTGTTTGATACGACGCTCTTGGCTCTCGAATTTTACTTCTCTTATCATAGTTGTCTGTCCTCCTTATTATTCTTTACGTGGGTCAATGTATTTTACTGCACCGGCCTCTTGGGTGAAGCGTCCGTAGGTACCGGTTACTTTTTTCAAGGCTTCGTTGGCGTCGGTACCTTTTTTGATTTCGTCCATGAATTTGCCCAGATGAACGAATTCGTAACCGCAGATTTCATCGTTTTTATCGAGAGCGAGGGTTTTGATGTAACCTTCGGCCATTTCGAGGTAACGGGGGCCTTTGGCGAGAGTTCCGTAAAGAGTTCCCGTTTGGCTGCGGAGACCTTTGCCCAAGTCTTCGAGACCTGCGCCGATCATGAGGCCACCCTCGGAAAATGCCGATTGAGAACGACCGTAAACGATTTGGAGGAACAGTTCGCGCATAGCGGTGTTGATGGCATCGCAAACGAGGTCGGTATTGAGGGCTTCGAGAATGGTTTTGCCCGGGAGGATTTCCGATGCCATAGCGGCCGAGTGGGTCATACCCGAACAGCCGATGGTCTCGACGAGGGCCTCTTGTATGACTCCGTCTTTGACGTTGAGTGTCAGCTTGCAAGCTCCTTGTTGGGGGGCGCACCAGCCTACACCGTGGGTCAGACCCGAAATGTCGATGATTTCTTTGGCTTTTACCCATTTCCCTTCTTCGGGAATAGGTGCTGGGCCGTGATTGGGGCCTTTCTTAACAACACACATGTGTTCTACTTCCTGTGAATAGATCATAATGCTCTGGTTTTAATTGGATAATATAATGTGTCTTGAATTCGTTAAATCGCGTTGACATGCATACTCTTATACGCTTGTAATAGCAGCCTCTGCGTTTTGTTTCCTGTATACTGTAACGTGTCGGGCAAAACCGAAGCAAAGGTATGTTTTTTTTCCTAATCAGGCAATATCCCGGAAAGCGGAAAATGCGGGGGTGATCGATTTTTTGTAAATCGGGCATTAATATTTGGCAATCAAGAAAAAAAAACGCATATTTGTAAGATATTTTTAGAAATACAGGTTAACTCATTAAAAATCGAATATCTATGAAAAAGAGTGCATTGCAGGTGGCTCGTGCCGCATATCAGCCTAAATTGCCCAAGTCGCTGAAAGGAACGATACATATCAAAGAGGGAGCACCGACGCAATCTGTTGCCGATCAGGAAGAGATCGCGGCCCTTTTCCCGAATACCTACGGAATGCCTGTCTTGACATTTGAGGCCGATGGTGAAGAAAAAAGTTATCCGGCTATCAATGTCGGCGTGATCCTTTCGGGTGGACAGGCTCCCGGTGGCCATAATGTCATAGCCGGCCTTTTCGACGGCATCAAGAATATGAATCAAGGTTCTCGGCTTTTCGGCTTCCTTTTGGGGCCGGCCGGGCTTATCGAGCATAAATATATGGAGCTTACCTCCGATATAATCGATGAATATCGTAATACGGGCGGATTCGATATCATCGGGTCGGGTAGGACCAAGCTCGAAACCAAAGAACAATTCGATAAGGGCCTTCAAATTTTGAAAGACCTCGATATAAAAGCATTGGTCATCATCGGTGGAGACGATTCCAATACCAATGCTTGCGTCTTGGCCGAATATTACAAACAGATAGGGGCCGGCGTGCAGGTGATAGGCTGTCCCAAAACCATTGACGGTGATTTGAAAAACGAAATGGTCGAAAGTTCGTTTGGTTTCGATACGGCCTGTAAGGTATATTCCGAAGTCATCGGAAACATTCAGCGGGATTGCAATTCCGCAAAAAAATATTGGCACTTTATCAAGTTGATGGGGCGTTCGGCTTCCCATATCGCATTGGAATGTGCGTTGCAGACTCAACCGAATATCTGCCTTATATCAGAGGAGGTAGAAGCAAAACAACAGACACTCGACGATATTGTAAATTGTATTGCCAATGCTGTTGCCGTGCGGGCTTCGGAAGGTAGTAATTTCGGTACGGTATTGATCCCCGAAGGCCTTATCGAGTTTATTCCAGCGATGAAAAAACTTATTTCGGAGTTGAACGATTTTTTGGCAAAGAACGGTTCGGAATATGCAATGGTGCGTAAGTCGGAACAAATCAACTACATAACGAAACATCTTTCGCCCGAGAATGCCGCTATATATTCGACGTTGCCCGAGGCTGTTGCCCGCCAGCTTACTCTCGACCGGGATCCGCATGGAAATGTGCAGGTTTCGCTCATCGAAACGGAAAAGTTGCTGGCCGAAATGGTGGGTCGTCGTTTGGCCGAGATGAAAGCCGAGGGTACTTATACCGGAAAGTTTGCGACGCAGACCCACTTTTTCGGGTACGAAGGCCGTTGTGCTGCACCGTCTAATTTCGATGCCGACTATTGCTATTCGTTGGGATATACGGCAGCTATGCTTATCGGTGAAGGCCGCACGGGTTATATGTCGTCGGTACGCAATACGACTCGTCCGGCTGAGGAATGGATTGCCGGAGGTGTGCCTGTTACGATGATGATGAATATGGAACGGCGCAACGGAGAGATGAAACCTGTGATACAAAAGGCTTTGGTAAAACTCGACGGAGCTCCTTTCAAATATTTTGTGTCTCAACGTAAGCAATGGGCTCGAGAAACATGTTATGTGTACCCCGGTCCTATTCAGTATTTCGGGCCTACCGAGGTCTGCGACCAACCGACCGAAACACTTCGTCTCGAACATCAATGAGATTGTTGCCGATAAATCGATATGACGAGCCGAGGCCTTCCCTTGTCGGAAGGCCTCGGCTCGTCATATCATTGTGGGTGATGTTTGTGTCAGGATTAACGTGCTGAAAAATTTTTATTTCGGGAAACGAGTGAGTACAACTGGGAAAAGTCATCGATGAGGAAATCGGCTCCGGCCGATTTCAGAATATTCCGATTGTGATTTCCGTAAGTAACGCCGCAGGTCATGCAGCCGGCTGCACGTCCCATTTCTATATCGAATGTTGTATCTCCGACCACCATTGCTTCGGTAGGAAGTGTATCTGTCAGGCTCAATACCTTCAATGCCATGTCGGGTGCCGGCTTTTTATGGACAACATCGTCGTCGCAAACGATAGTTTCCGTCAAGGACAGCAGGTCGAAGTCTTTCATCATTTGCAACAATACCCGTCTACTTTTTCCGGAGGCGATAGCGAGAGTCGTACCTTCGTCGTGCAATCGGACGAGCGTTTCTTTTACATGAGGGAAAAGATGTGTGGTACGGGGACTTATCTCATCGAAAAGTTGGCGGTATATGTCGACGGATTTTTCGAGTAATGCACCGGCCGGAATGTGGGCGCCTTCGGTGAGTACCGTGCGTAAAGGAAGACCGATGCGCGATATGATTTCTTCTTGGGGAACGGAAGGTAACTGTAAGGTATTCAGCGTACTTTGCACGGTAGAGACGATACACGCTTGTGTATCGGCCAAAGTCCCGTCGAAATCGAGGATAAGGGTTTTTATCATATTTTTTTGTCGATATTTTTTTATTGACTGTTTCTTTCGAGCGAATAGAACAAGCGGGTGAGCGTGTCTGCAATCTCTTTTTGTACTCGGGCTCTTGGCGAGGAAAAGTGATTGACCATTACGGCGACGGCATAAGTGCGTTTCCCTTTATAATAGCCCGCATAACATTGTACGCCCGTCATACTCCCGCTTTTGAGCCGGAAAGACACTGCCAGTTCCGAATCGGCCATAAACCGTTTGAGGGTTCCCTCTCCCGGTCGGGGCAGGAGGTCGAAGAGTATGTTGCCTGTTTCCCTGCTGGCAACATAGGCCAATAGGCGGCACATCATGAGCGGTGTAATACGGTTGAGCGGAGATAGTCCCGAGCCGTCGTAAAGAGTGGCGTCGTCGATGGGAAACCCTTTTTCTTTCCAAATATGTTTCATGGCTTCGATACTGCCCGCAAGTGTCGCCGTCGGGTGGCCGGCCAACTCTACTTGACGTAAAAGAGATTCGGCATAGAGGTTGTCGCTCTCGATGAGGGTGTGCCGCAACAAGTCTGCGAGAGCAGGAGAGTTGTATGTCAGTAAGATAGGGTTGTCGGGATTATAGGGGGCAAGCGGTTTTCCTGCTTCATGTAAAATACGTGCCGTTGTTGCTTCGTGCTGTACTTTTATTCCCGAACGGCGCAATGTTTCGGTAAGTTGCCGGGCAAGATAATGCGGCGGGTCGGGCAGATCGCCTTTGATGATGAATCGGTCTCGATTTGCTGGTAAAGAGCCGTATATGCGGCGCGTATATTCATACGGTGCTCCGTAAATGTAGGCGCTGTCCCGTCCTGAACGGTTGGTCGACAAGTAGTCGTAGATGCGTAGGTTTTTTATTTCGGGGGTTATTTCGAGCAGTGTAGGTCG
>OMGY01000018.1_pt1 | contig 163246 bp, 154 predicted proteins | sample 1674461 | NCBI WGS metagenome assembly OMGY01 (sample SAMN05578579, study PRJEB25193) | human gut metagenome | biome: Human Microbiome; feature: human-associated habitat; material: feces | host: Homo sapiens | place: USA:Birmingham | reverse complement strand
GTAATTTGTCTTGCATTGCCGTGTTTTTATGTTATATTCCGTCTGCTTCATTTCTGTCCTCCTTGGTTTTGTAATTGAGAATTACTTTCTTCTGTATAATCTTCATCCGGCCATTTACCAATACAATCAACAACATTTTTATAATATTTTATTAGTCCCTGCTCCAATTGCTTATGCCGTATTTGCCTTTCGGAATCAGTAATATCTGCAAAATGAACCTCAACTATTGCATTTTCGCTTTCATATTTAATCATATTTATCACCTCTTTATATCCTACTCAGCACCACTTGTACTTGTTTCCTAATTAAGATAATTTAGTTTGACTTACTTTTTTAGAAAAGTACCCATCTGGCTGCATCAAAAATCTTAAAAATAATTCACCTATGTACATTTTTAATTTCTCCTATGCCGACTAAGTTTCGTTTTATTGACATATTTCACCAATTGAATTATAATAAAAATAATATATAGAAAAAGGTGGGGAAATAATAATGGTTTACTTTATTACATATGACCTTAATAACCCTGGTCAAAACTATGATGATGTAATTAATGCTATCAAAGAAGCTTCGACGGCTTGGTGTTCCTATTGGAAATCGTCGTACTTGATAAAAAGCAACTATTCAAGTGCGGACGATATTCAAGCAAAAATCAAGCCTTATCTTGATTCAAACAATAGATTATTAGTCATAGAAGTTGTAAATAATAAACAAGGCTGGCTGAACAAAAAACAATGGGATTTTATTAATAATTCAATTTTTGGATAATGAATCTTCTTGGGATTGACTGTGTTCAAAAGGATAGCCACTACTATCACACGGAACGAATGATGATTTAGAATCTTGCTGACCTTGTAATGCAACTATAAGGTCGGCTATTTCTTTAGGTTCTGTTTCAATGGTTATTTTCATATCTTTCACCTCCTTTACGCTGACTTGGTTTCGGTTGATTCTCTAAACTCCATTACTTCATATTGACATTTATTTTCTTAAAAAGAAGAATCAACTGTTGAAACTACTGCTGAAATAACAACCGAGGCTGTTACTAATGTTGAAATCTTTAAGAGCGAAAGTATCACCGCTCCGTTTACCGAACTTAATACAATTTTAAAAAATACGATTAAAAGTTATAATAATCCCAACTTAGCTTTTAATGTTGTTGAAGTAGGTACTGAAACACCTATCTACACAGTGGAAAATGGAGAAACTACGTATAGCATTTGCGACTAAAAATTACAATTACAAAAATCTATAGTAAAATACAATGATCCTCCCCGACTCGGTCGGGGGAATTTTTTATATTCTAAGTTGAAAAACAGAAGAATAATGATTGACATATTTTAATATATAATATATAATTATAAGTGAAAGGAGTTGTTTTATATGAGTATTAGAGAAATGGCATATAATGTAATTGATTCAATGACTGAAGAGCAGTTAAATGCATTTTTGATGTTATTTGGCAGATACAAAGAGCCAAATGAGGAAACGCTTAAGGCTCTTGCCGAAGTTGAGGACATGAAAAAAAATCCTGACAACTACAAATCATACGATAATGCCGATGATATGATGAGGGACTTACTGAAATGAAATATATCATAAAACCAACTTCTCAGTTTAAAAAAGATTTAAAGAAAATGGAAAAACAGCATAAAGATTTAAGTCTTCTTACAGAAATAATCAATAATCTTGCAAATGCAGTTCCTCTCCCCGAAAAGAATAAAGACCATGAATTGTCAGGTAACTTTAAAGGTTGTCGGGAATGTCACATTCAACCTGACTGGCTTCTGATATACGAAATCAATAACAATGAACTTATTCTTTATCTTACAAGAACCGGTTCACACAGTGATTTGTTTTAAGCCTCGTACTAATTGCATATGCTTAAGACCTCCCCTCTCACGAGGGGAATTTTATTAATTAAAATGCAAATCATAGCAACACGGCCTTTCATCAAATTCGGTTAAAACGTGATGGTGGAAATCATGATATATATACCAATGGTGCAAAAAACGAACCAATCCCACGACACAGGGAAATCAATGAAAAACTTGCACAAGCAATCATTAAAAAACACGGACTGAAATAGTCCGTGTATTCCCACAAAAATATTATAAGGAGTTGTTTTTATGAAAGAAGTATATCCAGTTATTCTAACCCCTGATAATAAAATGTTTCTTGTCAATGTACTGGAAATGGCGAGAGATGCCATTTGTATTACTGCTGTTGATATGCAAGACGAAAATAAAACACTTCCCATGCCTTCTGCTATTTCATCAATAAACGCTGAGGGAGATTCAATTGTAACGCTTGTCGATGTTGATTTAGATGCATATAGACGAATGCTAGACAACAGAACCGTCAAGAAAAATTGTACTATTCCAAGCTGGTTGAACGTAAAAGCAGAGGAAGCCGGAATTAATTTTTCTGCTGTTCTTCGTGAAGCCCTTGAAAATCGTCTTAATATCAGGTGAAAATAAGATTCCTCGGTCAATACCGGGGAATTCTTATAAAAATAACGCCCTGCAAATATACAGAGCGTTATAAAAAACACAATCAATAATAAAATAAGGAGGAATTTATGCAAAAATATCTAATGTACCTAAGAAAATCAAGAGCCGACGGAGAACATGAAACCATTGAAGAAATATTGGCAAGGCACGAGAAAATCTTGCAGGAATACGCTGAAAAAAATATCGGAAAAGCTGTTCCAGAAGAAGATATATTTAGAGAAATTGTATCTGGTGAAACAATTAAAGACCGTCCCTTAATGAATAAACTACTTAAATGTATTCAAAACGAACAAATTACCGGTGTATTGGTTATAGAACCGCAAAGACTCAGCAGAGGCGACTTACACGACTGCGGTACTATAATAAGAGCTTTTCAATATACAAACACACTGGTTTATACACCTACTAAAACATATGACTTATCGGAAAAATATGACCGTAAGTTTTTTGAAATGGAATTAATGAGAGGTAATGACTATCTCGAATACGTCAAAGAAATTCTTATGAGAGGACGCCTTGCATCTGTCAGCGATGGAAATTATATAGGTTCTATTCCTCCTTTTGGGTACTCAAAAGAAAAAATTGATAAAAACTATGTTCTCGTTGAAAATGACGAATCAAACGTTGTAAGATTGATTTTCGATTTGTTTGTAAATCAAAATATGGGTACATCAAAAATAGCAAATCATTTAAATTCTATTGGCATTAAACCCAGAAAAAATAATTATTGGTCAGATTCCACTATTAGGGATATTTTAAGAAATCCCGTATATATCGGTAAAATACGCTGGAACTGGCGCAAAACAGTAAAAACATACAAAGACGGCGAAATAGTATGTTCCCGTCCAAAATCCACTCCCGATTCATGGATTATTATTGACGGAAAACACAACGGACTTATTTCAGAAGAAGTTTTTAATGCAGCTCAAAAGCGTTTCGGACAAAATCCAAGAGTAAAGAAAGAATATGAAATCGTTAACCCGTTTGCAGGACTTGTAAAATGTGAATGTGGTAAATCTATGGTTTATAAAAAATTTAATAAATCATCACCGAGAATTATATGTCCCAATCAGCCAAGATGTGAAAATAGATCGGTATTGTATAGCGAATTTGAAAGTGAAGTTATCATAGCACTGAAAAAATATATTAATGACTTTAAAATAAAAATTTCAAACGGCGATAATCAATCTGAATCCATACAAAACGGCATTCTCGAAAGTCTGATCAAAGAACTTAAAACTATAGAAAATCAGCAGGATAAATTATATGAATTGCTGGAACAAGGAATTTATACTAATGCCATTTTTATAAAGCGTAATACAGCATTAGCTGAAAAACGCAAAAAAATCACATCAGAAATTGAAAATCTAAAAACATCAATTCCTAATTCTATTAATTATGAAGAAAAAATAGTTCAATTGTCAAATGCCTTAAATACTCTCCAAAATCCAGATATACACCCAAAAATAAAAAATGAGTTTCTTAAAGTTATAATTAATAATATTTATTATACACGCAAAAATGATAACCGAACAAGAAATGATGATTCCCCTTTTACTATCAAAATCATTCTTAATCTTTAATTCCATCATCAATGTGCTAATTCTTCAGTACCCAGAGAAGCATCGGAAATGTTCCAAATCAAAGCGAACTTTGCGGCGTTATAATTAGAGTTAAAACACTTTTAATAGCTGCTGCAATAGGAGCACATCAATCTTCTATTGCTTTTTCAATAACGGAAACCAATTCACTTACAGTACCGGCAGAATGAATAAGATTTAAATAATCATCTAGATTTATACCTAAATCTTCCTCTATACGCAAAGTTAATTTTAATAAATTTAGTGAATCTATACCTGAAGTTCTATCCAATTTGGTTTCATACGTAACAATAACAGATATGTTTTCTTCATCAAAAATTTGTTTTACATTTTTTGCAACTATATCATATATACTATTATTCATCTTTTTGCTCCTTTTTATAAGCATTTTTAATCTCATCAGGCCAATTATTTATATCTATACCAAATTGACTTATAAACGCTATTACCCATCTTTCTAATCCAAATCCAATACAACCTGTAACTGTATTATCTATATTTGCAATTTTGATATTAAAAGGTGACGTAAAAGCTGATCCATGTAAATTAAACGAAGCCACAGAGATTTCATGTTCATTAGAACAATTCAATCTAATTTCATACTTCAATTCTTCTGATTTCTGAATCTTTTTAAATTTTTGCATTTTAGGTATTATAAATGGATCAAATGCAACACAAACTTTCGCACACATTTTCCATTGTTTCAGCAAAATAATCACTGTATCTAAAATTCTTTTTCTTATATTCGAAACAAAATCAGCAGAACCAATCATAACAATTTCTCTTACATGATAACCCATTAATCTACCAATCTCTGAATAATTGAATCTTCCTTCATTTCGAAATACATTCTGATTAAAAGTAACTACTGAATTTGTATCTAAAGTCATATTTTCATATTCTAAATATGTATGAAAACAAGCTGACGGCGATAACGCATGTTTAGGATCTTTCAACACTGATGACCAGTTATAAGCATCAATATTTTTATCCAAATTTTCAAGATTACTCATATCTTCAAACGTGCTGCAACAAAACATTGCATATTGCGGAGAATGCTTTAAATATCCCGTTTTCTTATATGCATCTACCGGAAGCAACGTTGGATATACCTTACAGTGTGCATTATGCTCCATTGCAATACGTTCAAATTTTTCGTCAAAAAATCTAAATAAAAATTCTGCTGCTCCACTTAATGCGATATTACCGCAACCAAAGTCATGAAAACACTGTTTGTATTTATTAAAAACATCATTATAATGCCTGGTACTATCATTATAATGATAAATTATTTTATCTTTATCCGGCAATATAAACTTTTCTGCATATAATTTCAAATCATGCTCAACTTGGTTTTCATCTGCATTATCTGAAACTTTTACAATTAAAGTACTGTTCTTTACACTAAAATCTAATATTACCTCAGAAACAAAACCTATATTTTTAATAAACTCTTTTTTATCTATGTTTTTTGTCAATTCAATTTTAATAATTTTCAAGGACACTTCCCCTTCTCAATTGTTATCAAAAACTCCTTAGCTTTCCAAACTCAAATATTTCACCAATGCTTCATGTAGTTCATCTTCAACGGCAATAACATTTTCAATAACCGGAATATATTTTTTTCCCATAATAACCGCACCTTGTAAGTAATCTTTATATAAAATCTTATATAGTAAATCCCAATGCTTTATTGATTCTTTTAATGATTTTATTAATTTTAACGCATTGTTATTATTATTTTGCTCCAAGTAATATCTTTGTAAATTTCTTCGACCTTTTATATTCCATAACTTCCAATTGAAATATGTAATCATATCTCTGTCTTCTGATGGAGCCAGGGCATCAAAGCGCAGTTTTTCCGTTTCAAACAATTCAATCAATTTTATCAGAGCATTCCGTCCAAAATATTCAATAAAGTTACCATAATAAACTTCATTCTTAAAATAGTTATCTTTTGAATTAATCAGTGCTTCTTGTGGATGCTTAGTATAATAATCAATAACATTCTTATTAAACTTAAATGTAAGTACATCGCAATAATCTTTAGTTGCCTCATAAAAAAACTTCTTTGAAATAATTCCGATCCCTCTATTTTTTTCATAAGCAACATATTGCTTATATGATATTACACTAGGATTATCAACATAAAAGAAATTCTCCTCATCCTCACCAACGATAATAAAAACATGTCCTGTTCGTCTTATATTTAATTTATAATTAATATCATAAAAAGCAGAAAAAGGAAATCTCTCTATAATCGTTGCAATAGCCGGAATGTCCCCTGTTTTCAAAACACTCGACACCGTTTCTACTGTATTTTGATTCGTTTGCGAATTGCTATTAATAGAGAAAACTTCCCTATCAAACATGTTTTCAACTGTTTCAAAAGAAATCAAATCATTATTTGAATCAACAATCAATTTTACTGTAGTTTCGTTTAAAAATGCTTTATAATCATCCCGCCGCAAACCATATTTACTCTTTAAAACCAGATATGCAGCTTGCACTAAACAATCTCCAAGAGAATCTACAATATCATCCATCATATTATTTGAATTTAAATAATAGCGTTTAGTTAAAAAATTCTCCATAATACACCTACCTACTTAAGATTTCATTAATCGCATTCATTATTACTAAATCATTATATATACTATTCCAAAATTCAAAAACCATATCCTGAAACACAAGATACCTTACATAATTCGAACATAAATCTAGCTTTTTGGGGAATAATGCGTAGTTAATAATCAGCATTCTAAATATAACTCGTAAATAAAATCCCTAGAATATTCAGCAAATAAGCCGATTACCCTATTAGCTAAAAAATATTTATCATTTTTATAATCATAATCCTATAAATTATTTTTATATTTTTATTATACAAAATAATTATATAAAAATCAATACTTTTACCCTGAATGCCAAAATAACGCCTTGAATGCCAAAAAAAGACAAAAACAAAAAAACCGCAAAAGTAATAATACTTCTGCGGGCTAATTCATATTAAAAACAAACTGTCAACATACCTTTTATGTTGACAGTTTTTATATTTGATATGTACCTCTTCAATTATTTGTCTGCACTGCCCTCACTGTCACTCGGCTTTGACCACTAAGAGTGCATGTAAATAATGTCAAGTCCCAATTATTCTCTGAACCAAGCTCCATTGCTTCAACGTCTCTGCCATCGACAGTTTCAGTCTGAACAGTTTCATACTCATATACAATTCCTTTACCATCTGTAAAAATAATAGTATCTCCACTTCCAAGCTCTTGTAGTCTGCCAAAATGGGAACGATAATTGTGCGCTGCAATTATAAGATTTCCTTTAAAAGCTGATCCTGAGTAGCGACATGGAGAAATATCCAAATTATCATAGCTCCATTCACTGAGTACAGGAAGCTCCAATTGAAGGGACGGAATATAAATTACTCCTGCATAGATCCTTCCATTTACCTCTATAAAGTTATCCTGATCAGGTTCATTATCTTCATACTCTTTGAATAAATCATTATTTGATAAGTTTTCGTCATCACTAGAAATTTGCGGCATTTCTAATTTTAACTCTGCAAGAAGCTCCTGAGATGCTTTTCCGCCTTGACTGTCTTTATTTAAATTGTACAAAACAAGGGACAACGCCGCTAAAAGCAACGCTGCCCCAATCATAATGCACAAGCGTCCATGCATTTTTTTCATTAGTTATCCCTCTTGTTTCCTGATTTTAAACGTGCTCCTACAGTTATGAATATCACTCCTCCACATGCCATAACAGGAACCGGCCACCAAAGCTGTCCGGTTTGCGGAAGCTTTGTATTAGTGTTACTTGTAACATTCGAATAACCGTTTGAAGGATTTGTAGTTATAACTGTCGGTCTTGTAGACCCACCAGAAGCTACTGTAGTTGAAACAGTAGTTTGATTAGGTGTTTTCTCACTGTAAGTATTCACAATCGCAAACTGTTTTTCATTTGAACTATAAACCACCGTATAATTTTCAGGAACTTTAACTTCCTTTACACGCCAATCAATGTCTGATTCTGCCATCCACAGATAAGTCCAATCATTAGACTCATCAAGAGTCACAGTTTCATATAACTTTTCATCACCATAAATTTCAACACTAATTGAAGCCGTCCTATTTTCAAGAGCGTTTTCATCATTTTCCCAAATCTTTTTTACAGCATATTTTGAATTTTCTCCTGAAGCGGTCTTTGTTGATAACTTTGGATAAGCGTCCAAATCAACATTTTTACCATCTTCAGATTTCATAATTTCAATCAAAATTGCTGACGGCATATAAATTGTATCCCCAACTTGAATATTTTTACCGCACACCATATACAATCCCGAATTCAGATTATCAAATCTTAATAAACCGTCTTTTCCGGTTTCACCCTGATCCAAAGCCGATATTTTATCAAGGACTGCATAATTTTCCAAAGTTTTCGCCGCCTCAGTAACAGCTGACGAGGACATATCCTCTAATGAAACAGGATACTTAGCAAAATCCCCCTCAAGAACAAAATTGCCTCCCTTACGTGAACCGACTCGATATAAGTCCCAATGCATACCAGTGAGGGTTACCTTTTCAGTTTTACAAATAAGTGTCAAACTGTTAGCGGCTGAATCTGCTGAAACACTCAGCATTAATCCTGCCATCAACCATAATATTACCCCAACAAAACATAACGCAGCTCCAAAATTCCTGCAAATTTTCATATGCATATATTAATCACCCTCCTCCTTTTGACTTGGAAGCCTATATAATGTATTTCTATTTATAATAGATTTTTTCTTTTTTAATTTTCCGCCGAAAATCCAGAAAATCAATAAAATGATAATCAATGGTGCAGCAATAACCGGAACAACAAGCATAGGATCTACCTGAACTGCATCGGAAGTAAGTTTAAAATTCTGACTATAAACTGTATCTATTCTGTGGGAACGAAGCAGTAATCTGTGAGTATTAATACCATAAGGAGTACATGTCATAAGCGTTATATAATCTCCCCCTGGAATAATAGCAAGTTTTTCCATTTCATTTGGTTTAACAATAAAAATCTCTTCCACTTCATAAGTCAGAACTTCATCCAATACAGTAACAGTAAATGTATCTCCAACCACCATTTTGTCCAGATCACTGAAAAGCTTAGCGGAAGGCAGTCCTCTATGTGCCGAAATAACAGCATGAGTATCACTTCCTCCTACCGGAAATGAAGAACCCTGTAAATGTCCGGCAGCGATGTTAAGAACCTCTTCATCTGTACCATGATATATCGGGAACTCTGCCTTAATAGCCGGAATTGAAATATACCCCATAATTCCGGAATCCGAAATATCAAGAATATTTTCATAACCGGAAATTTTATTGTACTGTGAAAATGGAGCTTGTAACTGTGCCAGTTGGTTATTATAATCACGTGCCTCGGCAATTATACGTTCGGTTTCATTGTCATCCAATTCAGCAACGACTCGATTATAATTTGCGATTGCACGAGTCTGAACCTTGGAATTCCACCAATTACTGATTATCGGATAAAGCATTACGGAGAGCCCCACCAGTAAGATTATTATTAATACAATTGTAGAAATCACATTTGCCTTTTTTCTTCTCATGGAACCCTCCCTAATGCCTGCCGGCAAAAAACTTCACCGGCAGGAATTTAAGGCTATAACAAAATTTTACTTCTTAAAATTAATCTTCACGATTGTTCATACGCTTCTTTGTAATGAGAGCTACACCTGCAAGAGCAACTACGCATCCACCGCCTACATAGAAGAGAGTTGTACCAATACCGCCAGTTGATGGTAACGTTGTTCCCTTGTTATTTTCGATGGTTCCTGCTACTATACCATCATCTGCATTTGCGCCAGTATCGTCCTTACCATTAACGCTACCTGTTAATTCTATTAAAGCAGCCGAAGCATTAGCATAATCATCCTGTGTAAACAATGTATTAGCATCAATCACTGCATTAAATGCAGTATCAGGAATATTATATTCTTCTGACCAATTAAGCTCCTTTAATTTGTAGTTGCCGTCATCAAGACCGATAACCTTAAAAATACCATTAGCATCAGACTTCAGTACAGTTGCACTATCTTCGTCATCAACCCAGCCTGTAAAGTAACCGGCTTCATTAACTGTTGCCCATTGATTTTTATCATTACCAAGTTTAAATTGTGCATTTTCAATTGTTGCTTTTGTAGCTCCATCAATCTTAGTAATATCAAGTTCATAAGTAAAAACAATTACCTTATCTTCAGGAGTTTCACCTGTATCATCAGGTGCACTTGAACCGTCACCTGTTTTGTTAGGATTGTTTGAATATTCAAGCTTTACCTTATTTTCCTGACCGTTACGGCCTATTATTGCTAAGTTAGCTCCACTAACATTTAACTTAGCTGTATATGTAACAGTTACAGTTGTTTTATCATTAACTGTGAGACCATCAACACCCTTGAGATCCATGATAACAATATTCATATCGTTACCATTAGCTGCAATTGTGTAATCAGTGTCTTTAACTAAAGTTTTAGTACCGGCAGTAACTACGATATTCTCAGGATTTCCAAATGTATCATCCAGCGTATCTGTAAAGTTCATGTAATAGTGATCATACTCATCAATATTTGAAGGCATTGTAGCAATGATTTTAAATGGAACATCTGTATTAGCGTCCCAGTCAGCTACGTCATTGAAGCCTGCACCATAACCGCCATCATCTGTTTTATCATCTTCCTGAACTTTCTTTACAACAGTAGGATAATCAATTTTAGTAGTTACTTCTACATTCTCTCCGCCAACTACCTGTAAAAGACCAAGAGTAAAAGCAGAGCCTGTTGGATCTGTAGCAGTAGCTGCTGACTCGTCAGCCATTACATAGTAACCGTCAGCAATGCCGCTGATTACACCTTCACTATATGTACCGGACTTTGTTGCAGCGTTTGCAACTGCCAATTTAGCAAATGCATTTGCTTCATCTGAATTGTCAGTCCATTTGCCAACAATGTCAGCTACTGCCTGTGCACCTGCTGCATCATTTGCTATATCACCAGCAAATGAACTTCCGATTGTTGCATCAGCTTTAATAGCTGTAATGAAAGCAGCTACATTGATGCCATCACCCCAACCGGTAATAGTCAAGTTTGAGTCTGCCTCGTTGTATGTACCTGCAAATACCTGATATGCTGCTACAGCACTATGTGTCATCTTGTCATTACCAGCATTAACTGTGATTGAATTATCACCGGTAGCTGCTGATACAGAAAGTGAAGAAGCCATTGGAACAGAAAGAGCGGCTGCCATTAAAGTTGCTGTGATAACAGCATTGAGTTTCTTGAATTTTTTCATAATAAATCTCCGATCATATAATTTTATTTTTTTGTGGTACTGCGGTGAGCACGATATGTACTCATGCCGCAGATCCCACTAGCGTTTGTTTATTTTTCGGCAAATTTCCATCGCCGTTTGATAAGATAGTAAGCAGCGGACGAACTCAGCAAAATTACTGTGCCCGTGATATAATACCATGTTGTTCCTTTTCCGCCGGTAGAAGGCATGGTAACAGAAGTATTAACAACTTTGTTTCTGATTGTTGCAGTTGGATTATCTCCCGGATTTATTGCGTTGATGCAGAAATCTGTATCATTATCGCCGTCATCATATTTATAGGAGACTTCAAAGCCAGCCGCACTCTTTTCATCTTCCTCTACCCAATAGTAGTAAGGATTTCCATCTTCATCATAGGCAGGGAGGTTTGTAATAAGTTTTTCCCAATTATCAGTGAATTTCAGCGTAATTGAGGTTGTATTTCCAGTCCATTCAGCTTCGCCGACTAAAGCGTCATTTGCTCTGCCGCTATAGAAAGAAGCAGATCTGCGAAGTGAATATGTGTTAGAAGAAGCGTAATTAATTGTGTAATTTAATTTCACATCTCCGCCATTATCAAATGTAATTCTATTAATACTTCCTTTAAAATTACTTATTATTATTTTAGAATTTTCCATAGCAACTTCAAAGTTACTTGAATTAGGATTGGTACTTTCTAAAGAACCATAATTTTTAATATAAAAATCACCAAACCACTCATTTGTAGTACTAGATACTTTAACCCAATTTTGAGTGTAAAGATTCATATTTATTATTTCTAAAACAATACTATCCACTAACACATCTGACATATCATCTTTAATGTAAAGAGTTTCTCCAGCACTTACAGTTCCGGTTTTGACATCTCCTCCACCGCCGTTAGTTGTTGTGGTAGTAATAGTAGTTGTAATTACAGAAGTCGTAGTTGACATTGACGTAGATGTTGTTGATGGTACAGTTTTAACAGTAGTTGTCGTAGTTGTATTTTTAGTAGTGCTGGTAGTTTGAGTATCAGCAGAAATGGTAGTTACTATTGGCGCATCACTCGGATTTGTTGACCGATGAATATTAACCGTAACTGAATCTGCTTCGTGATTTTGACCGTCTGCCCATTCCTTTTTGATTATCATACTAAGGGTAATGGTATTGGTCAGCTCAATAGTCTTATCCTCACTGTCAATAGAAATTCCGTCATTATTAACTTCAGAAGTCAGAACATATCCATCAGGAACGACTTCCACAACTCTGTAATAATATTTTTCTCCGGAATCATTTTCAGAAGGTAGATCAGCATAAGAATATGTCCATTCAGGATCAGGAGACGGAGTTGGATAATCATAATTGTTCCAATCACCATTCTCACCAAGCTTTTGCTGTAGCTGCAATGTCAAACTATCCGGTCGACCATTACCGTTTCCATCATTCCATTTTTTCTTAACCGTAATGTCTAAGGATTCTGTAACCTTTGTGTTGATTAAGGTAATCGGTGACATATCCTCATCACTGATTATCTGACCATTCGCCTTATAGCTTGTATCCCATCCGTTGACAGGCTTTTCCTTAATGTAGTAAACGTAATCATTTTTTCCGTCTGATTTTTCCAGATCGCTGATAGTCAGAGACCAATTACCATTTTCATCAGGGGTAATTGTATATTCTCCAACCTTTTCTGATTCTGTCAAATCAGTCGGACAATCATCGATGTTTACCGGAGCATTGGTTGACGTTGTAGAACTTGTAACACCATAATAAACATTTATTGCATCATAAAAAGCGTTTGCTATCTCAACATAACCATTAGAATCCGGATGTACTCCATCATATAATAACTCATTATCCTTAATTTTTTTAGCATAAGCATCAACAAATTTTATTGTTTTTGTAGCTTCGTCTTGTTGCAGTTCACTTACGACTTCTTTCAGCATGTCATTATAAGAATCAATCATTTTGTTGATTCCATTTTCAAATTCCTGTGCTTTTTCTGCACCCATAGAAGCATCTACCCAACTAACGCCAACTGATTTAGCCAATGCAGTATGAGCACTGCAATAGTTGATATTTGTTTCTACCGAACCGTCAGAATTAACAAAATCTTCATATGGAACACAACCTAAGAGTACAACAAAATCAGATGTATTAGCATTTTGATAAGCAGTCTGAATCATTTGCTTTACAGCCGCTTTCATTTTTGCTTTTCTTTCTGTATTATCTTCTCCATAAAGTTCCCAGTTGCCTTTATTTATATCGTTAGTACCTGCAATTATACACATTACATTGGTATCAATATAGTCAACGCCTTGGCTCCATTTACCTGAGCCTTGTTTACTTATACGAGATGAAATCTCCGAAACAACCTGACCGCTAATACCGTAATTACCTACCTCTTGAATTACACCATCATTCTTCAATAAGCTTTCTAATCTATGAGGATAGTCATCTGACGATGTCCAAAATCCATCGGTAATTGAATCGCCTACTGATATGACTTTCAAACTTGATGGTAAATTCTTTGAAGATGTATCGTCACCACCGGAACTTGCACTGCCTTGCAGACGTTTATATAACTCTACAACGATTTCTTCAGGCAGTCCATTGGTAATTTCTTCACCTTTGTCATTGACCCAACTCTTATTTACAGTAAGACCGCCGGGAACTGTATTACGGATTTTAACACTTTGCGTTGCAGCTTTGTCGACCCTAGCATATGACGGTGTATATTGTTTTGAAGTATCCGAAACCGTCATATCAATTTCAACAGGATAGTAAAAATACCTGCTGACATTTTCATCTTTGTAAGCTAAATCGCTCCATGTATGTTTCCACTGATTTCCTGCATACAGTGTTACTTCACCATTTTCCACAGTAGAAACTGTATTATCAGACGGCAATGTTCCCTTTGATAACGCTTCAATTTCCTTATCAGACAAACTTCTGGACGATTTATAAAGCTTTATCTTAATACTATCCAATTGATGCAGTTCGTTTCCGTCTCCCCATTCCTTTTCAACATTAACTTCAATTTCTGAAGGCGTATTGTTTTTATTGGTAATGGTAAACTCACCAGTGTTTCCGTTTGATACACCCGTACAACTGATTTTATATCCATACAGTTGTAATTTTTCTTCAGCTGTCAGATCTTCAAGATATTCCTCCACTCTATATGAAACATACTCATCCTTGAGATATTCAGACGGAACAACCTCTTTCCAATTTCCATCAGATGTCAAAGTACCGGTGTATAACTCAACTTGCTGTGAATTTTGGGTTATTCCATAAAGCTTATAAGTTATCTTGTCTAAAGGAATACTTTCCGCTTCCATTGGAGTACCGTTTGAATAAACCCATAGTTTCTTAACAGTCAGACCTTCTGTATTGTTAATAGAAACTGTTCCGGTAGAGTCATCACTGTCTTTATCGCCCTTATTCAAAGCATTTCCGATGTAGATCGGTTTATATGATCCGATCTCTCCGGATTCATTCTTATAAGTACCATCAGACTGAAGATTATACCAACCTGCATTTCCTGTAGTATAATCAAGCGTATAACCGGTTTCCTTCACATAGTAGTAAATTGGTCTGCCGTTTATACCACTGGGCAAATCCTCCCATATAGCGGATTCATTGGATAATATTTCTTTTTCATAGCTAAAGCTGCTGTCAAGAAGTCCCAATGATTCAGCATTTGCTTGCTTTGCATCAATCGGTATGCCCGTAGGAGATTTTGTGTAAGACCATAAAAGTTCTACTTTTACCTTAGACCTATAGTGATCTTCTCTATCCCACGTTTTCTCGGATTTAACATTAATTAATTGATTATCGTAAATATTAACAGAACCACCCGTACTTACTTTAATCAGATTTCCCGATGTAACACCATCCGGATATTGTGAAAGTTTTTTCGTTCCATATTCAATATAGTGAGTGGAAACGAAGTTCTTTAAGAAATTATAATAATCACTGTCCTTAAAACTGTCCGGATTTTTGGCATACGCGATCAATAATGATTTCAAATCAGGATATTCATCAGTAAAAGTAAGATTAGAACCCTCATATCCATCAGGCGGAACTATTTCTATAATCTTATAAAAATCACCGTCATTTAAATCCACCTTATAAGGTTCTCCCTTAATGTTGATTGTTACAGCTCCATCAGGAACTTGATTTCCTTCAGCCAATGCATCAAATGTAAGAGAGTGCATGATATTATCAGTGGATTGCGCATCCTTTTCGTCAATATCGATCCATTCTCCACTGTCATATTTCTGCCATTGATCTTTAACAGCATAATTCCAATTATTATCTCCTTCATATTTTGCAATCAAGAAGCCGGCATTCAACTGTAAACTATAATCATTTACATCATATTTAACAATCTGCGGTAAATTACCTGTTGTAACTGTTGCAGCAGTACTGTTTACAATAAATGACTGATCATCAGTCGAATCAGTTGCCTGAGCATTACCAGTATTCAATGAAATTGAATTTGAAGCAGTAAATACATCGTTTCCGCCCCATGCAACACCATCAATTCTGGTACCAAGGTCTATACCATCTTTTGAAAGCTTATATGAATAAGTAATTTTAAGAGCCGTTTCATCAGGAACAGTAAGATTAATTTGTGCAGCAGAGAAACTTGTTATTTTTTCATAACTTGCACTCTGAATCGAAATGCCCTGTAAAGTTTTCTCATCATTCCATGCCAAATCAACCCATTCACCGGAATCGTTTATTTTCTGTTCTTTTATGGTAAGTTGTTTAGCATAGTTTGATTCAACCTTACCTTTCCAAACATATGTTGCATGTCCGCTTGAATCAAAATCAAGGGTTACTTTATTTCCATCAATTAAATAATATCCTGTTTTATTTGCCGTACCACTGATTAACAGTTCTATAGACACATCATCATTAATAGTCTGCCAACCATTATCAGCATCAGCTATCTGCAAAGTTGTGTCCCAATAATTGCAGGCAAGATTTAGCGGAACTAACTCTGTTGACGCATTATTATAATCTACTGTATATCTGTATTCACCATTGTTAAGAGGACGTATGACAGTTGCGCCTGTTACATTTCCATTCTCATCCCAATCGGCATTTACTTCTTCTACAGTAATATTATCAAGTCTTGCGGAGAGTTTTTCCATGATCTCCTCTGCCGAAAGACCGGCATAACTATCAAACATAAATGAGTCTGTCAAATCGTATTCATCAGTATTTGAAAGTTTTTTGCCCTCCGGATTTACATAGACAACATATTTTACTACACCGCCGTTTACGTATATGTTGTTATCTTTATTAGTGCCGGCTTCGTCATTTACAGACTTACCTAAAAGACCTGCATCAGAAATATCCGGACCACCAATTGTTTTTTCAACAACATTAACACTAACTGTTTGACTGTCGCCGTCATAGATAACGGTATTATCAACACGATAACTCTTAGACTCATTATATGAACTATCAAATGTACTTACCGGAATACCGGTATAGTAAACAACTTTTGAGTTATTAGCAAGAACTTTGAATTCGACCGTATTACCTGAATATGTATAAGTTTCACCGCTCTGTTTATTCTTTTCTAAAGTCCAAGAAGAGCCGTCGGCAGTATAAATACGGGGGTATTTTACTGAGTGCCCCCAAGTATTTGTTTCACCTAAATCATATCCCTCCAACAAAACAGAATCTTCAGAAATAGTATCCGTTATTGTGGCATCTCGCTTCGGCAAATTAATCTGCCAGCCAAATACATAATATTCTGTACCGTTGTATGTAGTTTTTTGCAGATCCTTATATACTAACTCATTGGATTGCAACGGATTTCCATTTTTATCTAAAGCAATTTTTTCAATGGAGGCTTTCTTAGTATTCGTAATTGTAAACTCACCGGAATTGATACCATTCTCATTAGAATATGATACATTATATCCATCGGGAACATCAACTTCTACAGCACGATAATAGTAAAGCTCATTATGCTCTGCCGTCTCCTTAGGTAAATCATTCCATGTATAAGCATTGTGCCAATTTCCGTAACCATCATGAGTTAACGTCTGAATATAAGAGCTTTCATCAACAGAATCATCAATGACTACCCACTTACCGTCGGAATTCTTATAAATAGTTTCCCATTCTCCGTTCGTTCCAAGCTTACGCTGAAGCATATATTTTATACTTTGAGGTCTTTCGGAATCGTTATTGTCATTAACCCAGTTCTTTTTAACTGAAATGCTTACATTTTCGACCATGCTGTCATCACGAAGTTCAAATGTATAATTAGTATCTCCAGATGAACTGTTACCAAAGCTTGCATTGTTAGAGAACTTGCTTTCAGTGGACTCACCCTCGGTAGGCTTATTTACTCCGGAAACATCAGCAGTAGTTTCATATTCAACACGCATGTACTTATAGCCTTCGTCATCTATATTGCTGTTGAATTCAATTCTAAACTGCTTTGCATGACCTTCAGTGATCGCATCGGCATTTTGTCCGGAGGAATCATAAAACTCAATAGTATAATCAGAACCTTCTGTAAGTAGTTTTTCTTCACCTGACTCACTTTTTTTAACGTAAAGTTTAATATTGTTTTTCTGCGTTTCAATATTAAGGTAATGATCACCGCCGTTTGTAGCGTTCATTACATCTACCAGAACCTTATCGTTATCAATGGAAGAAAAGCCCGTATCCTGAATGAGATTCAATTCCCATTTCAAAATTTTTGCTTCATTCTCGGTCATGTCACTGACGTATTCCATATCATTGGCATTGCTTTTAAGTGTTTTTACAAGCTGTTCTCTGGTTGATATAGTTACTTCTCCGTTTTCATTGTTGTCATGATTATCACTGACACTGTTTTTAATAACCTTTTCACCGCTGCCATTAGTTGATACTTCAGTACCGTCATCACCGGCATTTTTTACCTCAGTAGTATAAGTAAATGTAATATCATGTATTCCGAGTACTTTACTTTCATCTTGAACTTCCGAGAAAGGAGCAGCTTCAGTAATTGTAAGCGTATCACCGTTTTTGGTTATTGAAGCATATTCCACATAAGCATTTGCACTGCTGCTCCAACCAGTCAAAACAATTTTATCATTTTGAGCGTCATACTCAGCCGTCAGTCCGGAATATCCAAAGTTTGCTGAAGAAATATTAATATTACTCAAATCAATGTTCTCAAAAGACGGGTCTGTCAGTTCATAACCGTTTAGAGTAATTTTTTTATTATTTCTGTCATTAAGCGTTGCATTCACAGTCCAAGTAATTAAACCTGTATCATAACTGTGACTACCGTTCTTATCAAGCTTATAAGGATTAGTAGAATTGTAATTCACACTTGTAGAACCCTTATTGGCTTCATTTCCGTTAGGATAAAGAAGCGTTGCAGTATTATCAACATTAATATAGTTGTTACCGCCGCTGCTAACATCTGTTATATCCTGTTCATATGTAATAACGACCGAGCTAGGAGCCTCTTCTCCGAACACAATTGTGTTTCCTTGTAATTCAAAGGCTACATCTTTTCCGCCGGAGGTCACTTTTAAATTATGAGCATCGGTAAACTTAGCATCAGAAACCTGATAACCCTCAAGCGAAGTTCCGTACGGACTCGATACATCTATATTCCAATAAACTGTCTTATCATGTGCTCCGGTAACATCATAGTCCGGTTTACCACTTTTATATATATTCGGTTTTAAAAGAGTAACCGACTTTTTATCCTTAGCCACTTCCGTGCTGGAATCGGGACTCAGAAGTTTAGCTTCATTTTCTTTTGTCAGATTACCGCTTTGATAATCTTTATTTATATCATCAATGTATTCTTTATAAGTAAATGTTACGGTTGCGTCTCCGTTTTCGTCACGAGGCGGATCAGCATCAAATACAAAGTTTCCGTTTTCATCAAAGTTGCCCAGCCCTGAAGGGTTAATTGTAATATTAGCGCTATCCTTAAATTTTTCATCAACAAGTTTATAACCGTTCAATGATTGGTTATAATAACTAGAGAGAGAAACTGTCCATTCAATATATGGTTTTCCGGTTTCATCAACTGCCTTAACAGAACCGGACTTTATAATAGAATAGTTCTTGTCCGGAAATTGAACATCAAGTGTAAGATCGCCTATTGTTATAACACGGTCACCGTCCGCATCGTTATCTCTAGATACTGTACCATTAAAAGTTATTGTACCGGTGAAGTTTGGACTGTGAGCAATTTTATCATCAATATAAGAATCCAAAAACTGAATAACTATCAATCCTTGTTCATTGATAGAAAAATAACCGGCTGTAACTCCATCATCAATAACAATCTTATCATTTCCATAATATTCACTAGGAACCGTAACGCCGTCCGGCAGCTGATAGTAGATACAAGGGCGTTCTTTTGTAACGGTATTTACACCGTTTTCCGTACTTGAAATCGTATACTGCAACTCAAATCTCAAGTTTACGCTCGTATAATCTGATCCCTCAGGTACCTTTATAGTTGCCGAATTACCCGATTGCTCAATTTGATATTTATCTTTATCAGCATCTACCACCCAAACTGATGTTGATGTAATATTATTTGTAAAATCCTTTGACGGATTACCATCCGCATCCGCACCAGGAATCTCATTTGCCACACCCGAGAAGTAAGGATTATCAATATTTGGTCTCGCCGGACCATGCGGATGCTGACGAGTAGTATGACTTTCTTTTCCGCTGGCAGAATACATCGTAGGCATGTCATCTGCATACTGAGCATCTTCCGCCGTCATACTGATCGCCGGCATTATTAAGCTGAACGGTACTGCAAAAGACACCATAATTGAAAGAGCCATAAGAAAAGCTAGATATTTCTTATGTCTTTCATGATTCTTCACAAACTTAAGAATTATCGACTGAAATTCCTTCACGAATTACTCCCCCCTTAAATGCTTTTTTATCTATACATTGTATATCATCAAAAAATAGATATTCTTTTAAACAATACCGATACATTCCCATGGCCAAAGTCTCAAAATAACCTTTCCAATAATATATTCATCTGCAATACATCCAACTGAAGACGATCTACTGTCAATCGAAACCGAACGATGATCTCCCATAACAAAAACCCTGTTATCAGGCACCTGATACGGCAATTCAATGTCACACTCACCAAAAGCTTTTTCACTAAGATACGGTTCATCAAGGATCACACCGTTGACATAAACCGTACCGTCCTCGCTGATATCAATAACGTCACCGGCAGTTCCGATTACTCTTTTAAGCAGAATTTTATTATTAAAATAAAACGCCACAATATCTCCGCTTTTAAAGTTACTTCGCTTATTGCATATTATAAGCTCGTCATTATTCAAGGTTGGAGACATACTTTCACCTGTAACACGAAGAACCGGAAGAAAAAGCATTGATATCAAAACTGCAACCGCTGCTACTACAAGCAATGAAGCAACTGTATTATACAAAGTTTTTAAGTATCCTCTTTTATATCTGATACGCTTCATTTCAGATTCAAGCTGTTCAGCCGTAGGAAGATCCCTTATTTTCTCACTGTTCATGCCTGTCTCACTGCTCCGTTCCGACCTTTTTACATTCACTGCTGCCGGACGCATTGTACTGCTGTCCGTTTACAAAGCAGCTTTCTGCAGCATTCTTCACAGCGTGAATTATTTCCTGCATACAATCTTCAGATAATTCTGTTTTTGAGTTAAGAGCAGCCTTTGTCAATTCATCAACACGTACTCTCAAGCTTTCATTTTCCTGCTTCACATTGCTTAATTCCTCCTGGAGATAAAACATAATTTCCAGCAATTCAGCACGTTTAAGCTTACGCAATTCCTTGTCAGTCATTTTTTCTCCTTTCTGGAATTAAAGTTTAATTTTTGCTACAAAGCAAATAATAAAAATCAATTTATCTATATTATAAACTGTTATATTAAAAATGTCAAGAAAAAGCCTTCCGCCTTAATCAAATTAGTGCATAATCACGAATTTTCAAGTACTTTGATTCATAATTAAAGGTTTTCGTTTGGCACATTGCACATAATAGCATCTTGTTTAGATTTAATTTACAATAATACATCTATATATTCTTAATATATATTGGTAAAATAAAGAAAAATTATAATAAAAAAATAATGGAGCATAATAAATCTCCATTATTTTTACTCTATATTAAATATGTTGTATAGTAGCCCCAAATGGCATTAAAGAAAGTTTTGCTAATTTAAACATCTGTTTTCCAAATGGAATGCCAATAATCGTTATAGACAATAAAATACCTAAAAGTAAATATCCGATAGCCATTGGAATTCCACTTAATATCAGCCAGAATATATTTGCAATCAACGACACTGCTCCTCCGCCATAGACAACTTCTTTTCCAAACGGAAAAAATGCTATAGAAGCAAATTTAAAACACTGTATACCTATCGGAATACCTATTATAGTAATACACCATAGACACCCAGACAAAATCCAACTTAACCCGCTTATAATTCCGCCCAAAATAAACCATAATAAATTTCCTATTATACTCATATGTTCGCTCTCCTTAGATAAAATTAATAGTTACCATTAAAACATAATAGTATCATATAAACTATATTTTAACATAATTCGTCTCATTTCTCAAGCCACTAAAAAAATTTAGTATATCTGTTGATGATTACAATGCCGTAAATTTACCTATATAAGAGAGCCTGCTCCGCAAATTACAGAACAAAAACGCAGCGTTTAGCAACACGAATTGAAGCCAAACCTAAACGCTTGGCTTTTTAATTGGGCTGATGTTAATCTGAAAGGGTTTAAGAACCTAATAACCCATATATTTCATCTTCACATATAATAATTTCATTTAACAATTTGACATATTGATTTCCCACAATTAAATTTCCCTTAAGATAATCTCTGTATATAACTCTGTACAATAACAACCAATGAGTAATAGAATTATCAAGAACTCTTATCATTTTCATACCTTTTTCTCCAACATTACTCTTATTTTCATTTAAATAATGCCGTAACAATTTTCTGCGTCCTTTTATATTCCAGATTTTCCAATTTAAATATACAATCATACTTCTGTCTTTTGAAGGGGCTACAGACTCTAGATCAATACACTCCATTTCAAATAATTCTTTTAGCTTTAACAACGCCTGCTTTCCAAAAAAATGCAATAAATTATCTTCCGTTTCACTTTCCTTCAAATAATTATTTCTTGAATTTGCAAAAGCGAATAACGGATTGTTAATATATTTATCAATCGTATCCATATTAAAATTAAAAACAAAAATACTACTAACATCCTTTGTAGCATTATACAAAATATTTTTAGGTAAAACGCCCACTTCTTTATTACCGGAAAATGCTTCAAATCTGCCATACGATATTACGCTGGGATTATCTATAAAGAAAAAATTATCTGTATCTTCGCCAACAATTAAAAATACATGATGCGTTCTGATCTGATTCAGCTTATAAGCTTCATTATAAAATGATGAATAGGGCAGTCTTTCGACAATGGTTTTAATAACCGGTATTTCACCTGAATTTAAAATTTCACTGACTTTATTAACGGTATTTTCATTTTCTTCATATTCTTTCATTGAAAACAACATTTTATTAAAATTATTTTCAATCGTTGCAAAACAAGCGATGCTGTTATCATTATATAAACTTAATCTAACAGTAGTTTCATTTAAAAATGCCTTATAATAATCATTTCGCATATTATATTTATTTTTCAATATTACATATGCGCTTTGAACAAGACAATCCCCAAGAGAATCCACAATCTCATCTGCCGTACCATCATCATTATAATAATAATGCATACTCAAATAATCTTTCAAAGCAATCCTCCCTTTCTACCAATTTTCCATAACCGCATTCATTTTGACAGGCTCATCATACTGATTATCCCAGTACCAATAATAAGTATCGCATTCAGGCAATCCTTTATCCAAAGCCCTGACAGACAATACAAAACGATTTCCCTTTGCGTCTAAAGCATAAATCGTAACTCCGCCTCTGAAATCGGTTTTTATAGCTCTCAAATCATTTAATGCCTCATAACAAGCTTCTTTTAACGTCATATTCATTTTTAGATAAAGAATAACAGACCTTGCAGTATTAGACCTTAAAGTCAATTCCCCCATTCCGGTACAAGCAGCTGCTCCGTATCTATTGTCAGCATATATACCGGAACCAATAACAGGCGAATCTCCAAGTCTGCCGGGATATTTGAAGCTCCAACCGCTTGAACTTGAACCGGCACTAAAATTTCCGTCATTATCCTGCGCAAGAAAAATTGTAGTACCTTTTGCTGTTTTATTATTCGCAGTCAACATTGACAATCTGATCAGGCTTACGTCCGGCCAATTATTTGATTCACTTAAATTACGGTTATTATTAAGCCAGTCATTCCAGTCCTTACAAGTACGCACAGTAAGATTATCTCCGGTTTCTGCATTGCAATCTTCAGCAAATTTAGCAGCGCCGTTTCCGGCAAGAAAAACATGAGGCAATTTTTCCATTACATTTCTGGCAACAGAAATAGGGTGCAAATATCCGGACAACGCTCCAACTGCTCCTGCATTAAGAGTTAAACCGTCCATGATACCTGCATCCAATTCTACTGTCCCAAGCAGATTGGGATGGCCTCCATATCCAACCCACCCCGCTTCAGGATCTGATTCCACCAATCTGATTCCGGATTCAATAGCGTCCAATGAAGAGACATTCTGATTTAGCATCTGAACAGTCTTATTAATTCCATTTGTTGCCACTGAATTAGTCAATAATACCGCCATAAAACATACTTTCCTTTTCCTTTAATAATTTTTCAGTCAATTCATTGTCAATATCCCTTGCTCTGTAAATATAATCTTCTGAGATTTCCTTTTCGCCGTCTATTGCCATTGATTCTGATTTTTTTAAACAGAATCTCACCTTTATCTCTTTTATTTGTTTATCTGTAAAACTTCCGTTTTTATAAGCTATATCAGCAGCAGCCTGAATACTTCTCATATCAATAATACTCTTGATCATATTAAACGTATGCGTTCCTCCCGAGGAACTTCTTGATCTGGAACCGTTGACAATTTGCGGTATTCTATACCCGCTGGGAATCAAAGGAGTGTAAACGAATTGATAACCTGACGCAGAATAAGTCAGCCATGTATAATAGTCCTCAGAAACTCTTTCTATAGGAAACGGACACCTTAATGCCGCATCAGTACGCACGCTTGTAGACGACGTTAGATTAACATATCCGGTTTCGGTTGCAATTCTTATCCATACATTTTTCCCCTGAGGAGGATTTTTCACATGACTGTCAAGTATTTCCTGAATGGACGGTATAATTTTATTTTTTGGTACAATATCACTATTATCATCAATTACCTGAAATGTACTGTAAACGACTCCGGCTTCCTGTTGACGGTTAAATATTTTTCTTGTAACCTCAAGTCTTTCAGGATGGGAAATATCATCTTGATCAAGGTATAGAACAAATGGGCAGCCCAATTCAAAAGCTCTCTTAATACCGATATTACGAGCATTGCCGGGACCCAGATTTTCTGATAAAAAAATAACCTCCATCTTTTCAGAAAAGTACTTTTTCATTTGTTTCAGAAAGCTTATCGCTTTTTCAGATGTTGAAGCGTCGTCAATTACAATTATCTTCCAGTCATTATCAGTTTGTAATTTTATACTATTTAAAGCTTCTCCAAACCACTTAAGTTCTATCTAGTTTCCGTCGTTATAATGCGGTACTATAAACGCACCAGTTTCATTCAGTGACATACATATTTTCCTTTTTAAACGGCATAAGCAAGCCTTTATAAGTCAGAGTATTCAACAGTTCAAAAGTATTTTCACGATTATATGTACTTATCAGCTCATCAATAGTATGACCCTTGTCAACTGATTCAAGAAATTTCAATTCCGTGTCGTTTAAACTCCAATCAACTAATTCAAACGACTGATTCCATCGTGGATCGTATGATTTAAATTTGCCATTTATTACTGACCAGTCAAATCCTTTTGAAACAATATCCTCCTTATTCCATTGGATATCATCTGCTTTTCCTGTTGCACATTTTGAAACGATCAAATCATAATGGTCAAAATCTATTTCGGGATGAAGATACTCCCAGCTTACACACCGTGAAGTTCCATAATTATTTTTTATATCATGAGACATTTCTTTCATAATCGGATTCAGTTTTATTTCCGACTCATTCATGCTTCCGGATATAAATTCATTATATGTTTCAGATATCAGATTTTGGATTCTGTCAGCAAATAATGTATAAGAATAATTATTTATAACGTTTTCCCTTGCATTAACTCCCATTTGTTTTAATAGTTCAGGATTATTAATTAATAATTCTATCCTATTTTTAATTTGCTCTAAATTGATCCTCACACCGTTTTTCGATAAAACGGTTTGAATACTGAATCCGGTTACATTATCTACAATAGTATCCTTTAGTCCGCCCCAATCAGTACCTATCACAGGCAAACCGCATGCTTGCATTTCAACAGGAGTATAACCAAAATTTTCACTTATTAAAGTAGTCAGATTAATACCTATATCGGCCAAACAAATCATTTCCGCATAAGTTTGGGAAATATTCTGAGTATCAAACATTATAATTCTGGAATTCAGATTAAACTCTTCAACCATTTTATAAAATTCATTTTTAGTATCTGGCGACGGTTTATCAGAAAATTCCGGTATATAAAAATTATCAAAAGAACCCATAAACATTAAATATAAATTTTTATATTTATCTGCCATATCTCTAAGTATACTGAGAAGCAGCATGGGATTTTTCTGTAAATTGATCCTACCGCAGTACAGCATAATAAAAGCGTTTTCCGGAACATTATACTTTTTTCGCAGTTCCGACTTATTTGGTCTAGGATAAAAGATCGACGTATCCACACCAAAAGGTATAAAACATGACTTCAAACTATTATCCATAACTAATTCTTCAAATATACTCTGACAAGCAGTAGAATTTAATATAATCGAATCATAGCTTTTAAAACTGTCTTTGTTGTCATAAAGCCAATGACCGCCTTTCTGCATTGATCCTAAACCGTAAGCAACAACCGGAAACTTTTTCACAGTTCTGTCTATAGTATAATAGGGAGATAAGACCATTAATAAATCAATTTTTTGAACAAATTCTCTGTATCTGCTATCGTTTTCTACTTTATAAGAATCAATTTCTAAAACTTCTATTAAATATTTTTCCTGTAGTATGTTAATAGACTGTTTCCAAAGTTTCCCTACGCTTATGTATGGCGGATCGCCCCTTGTATCCAAAAGAATTCCTACAACCGGTTTATTTTTCATTCCTTTCATCCTTTACTAAAGTTTTTTGCACCGAATCATTAAAGCCTTCCGCATATATACGGAAAAATTTAATATACATAAAAAACGTTTTTATAAACATTATAACTGTACCAATTCCCAAAACAAATAAAATCACATAAAAACTCAATATTAATTCCTGATAATAATTCCATCTATCCTCTAATCTTATTCCCTGGACAGAATTCATCATATACTCATAATAATAAGAAATATCGCATATACGGTCATGTTCAGGTATAAAACCTTCGGGTATGTATATTTTAAACGTACACAAAACTATTATAGGAATTATAAAAGCAATACATAATATGGTACCGAGTATGCATAATTTTACATTTACTGACGGAACTGCATTGTCAAAACCCTTGACAGCTATAATATAATTTACTATTTTTTTTATATTTTTAAAAATTACAGAAAAAAGTTTTACAACCACAATCAGTCCTATAACGAATATTATGATATTAAAAAGCTGCATCAATAACTTTTTTGAAGAATTTAAATCATTTTGTTTATATAATTCAAGCTTATTATTCAGGAGTGCATCTAATTCTTGGATTTCCTTATTGCCGATTGAGCCGTTATTTCCTTTGACATAAAAGCTTTCAATTCTAGTCGAATCATTAATATCAGTTTGATAATATACCGGTACAAACACTGTTTCAAGTCCATTAGAAGATAAATCACTTACAAAGCTTTCGTTATTCTCATAGACTCCGGAAATAGTCTTGGTTTCACCATTCAATATCATTTGACATCCAATAATATCTATACTTTTAAAAAGCAAATTTGCCAGACTGTCGCTTATTACTATTGCATCAGATTCTGAAATAACTGCTGAAAAAAAATTGCCCTTTATCATATTTATATTATGTATTTCAGGATAATTTTCATCAGTAAGTATAATATTGACATTATCAGATAAAAGAGAAGTATGGTATGCCTCAGCTGTTCCGTTTTTACGGTTCTGTACATTTACTGTCATAATATCATCTGAATTATTAACGGCTTGTTTAATCTCAGAAAGCGTTATATAGTCCGTATTATTTTTTGATACATATTCTACAGCCTCAGGCAGCGCTGATATTACTTGCTGCCGTACTGAAATACTCATAAACATAAAAAGTGCAAAAATTATTGTGTATAAAAATAATTTAAGCTTTGAATACTTAGTTATAATCACCGTACTACCCTCACAGTCTCCCCAGAGGTAAGCGCTCTTGACGATGATACTACGACTTCAATATAAGCACTTATATCATCGCCGTTAATAGCCGACTTCACATTATTTTTTTCCAACTGATCTACTTTAACTTTTTTTACATAGTATTCTTCACCAAACAAACCGTCTCTAGACTGTAAAACATAAACTACAGTATCTCTATTTTCATCTTTAGAAATTGCATTTAAAGGAACAACATTTTCATATAAATCCGAGGAAATAATATAATTGACTTTTATTTTCTGTCCCTCATAAAATTTTTTATTACTGTTATCTATCTCGGCATAAAAGAAATACTGCTTTTTTTCAGTATCATATTCTCTTTTAATAACCGTAGTATTAACAGTTTTTTCTTCAGTTGACGGCTTACCTTCATACCACGCAGTTTCCATATAAGTCAACTGTACCTCATCTCCGACTCTGCACAGTACGTCGTCTGTTTGACCAAATGAAAATTTTACAGACATACTTTGAGCTTCATCTGTAATTTCCGCCAAGGTATCGCCTTCCTTAGTCAAATCTCCGGAGTTTACCTTTACTGTGGATATCAAACCATTGTTACCAGCACAAACCTTTCCTTCATAGGGAACCTGCTCTTTATACAGTTCAAGCTCTCCTTCGGCAATTTCCAATTCATCTTCAAGTTTAGCACGATCCTTATATGATAACCATTGGTCAAGCTGATCTTCAATTTTTTGAATCTCAAGTTCTTTCTTTTGTATATTTATAGAGAATTCTTTGCTGTCTACTTCAAAGAGGACGTCTCCGGATTTAACTTCATCATTTTCCTTTACATAAACTTTCGTTATTTTTAATGGAACATTGTAACATATTTTCTGACTATCAACCATTACCTCGCCGGTTGCACTTGAAGACACCGAAAGCTTTTCCGCAGCAGGATTTATTACCTCTACATATGGAAGAGACATATTATAAATTGATTTTGAAAGAAAAGTACACAAGAGCAATATAATCAATACAATAACAGATATTTGAATCAAAAACTTTTTATTATTTTTTTGTTCCATTAACATTCACCTCTACAGTATAATTCAATTATTTCATATTAGAATATTCAACACCTTTTATTAAAGCGTCTTTAAAAAATAAAAACAATATGAAAACAGGAATAATTGCCAATACTCCGCACACAAAAGCTATATCTAATTTAGTATCATTTATACGTGAAAGGAATATTGAAAGCGGATATTTCAAGTAATTTTTCAAAAAGGCCAACGGCTGTTCAATCATATTCCATGAATCTATAAAACATAATATAATTAAAGACGCTATTCCGGTTTTGGAACATGGTATAATTATCCTAATTAATATCTGAAAATGATTTGCTCCATCAATTTTCGCTGCCTCAATCATATCATTAGGAATAGCAGAAAACACCTGCGTCAGAAGAAATACGCCAAAGGTACTGAAAATGCCGGGAAGTATCAAAGAAAGATAAGATCCTATCAGTCCTATCTTATCAAACAATATGTAATTCGGAACTAACGTTACCTGAACAGGCAGCATCATCAAAATAACTACAAGATAAAATATCACATTTTTAAACGGAAAATTAAACTTGGCTAAACCGTACGCACTGAAACACGATATTATAACCTGACCGACTACGATTGTAACAGATATAAAAATTGAGATCCAGAATTTCATCAAATAAGATGGGTCAAGTAAAAAAACATCTGCATACCCCATTAAAGTTATTTGATTCGGAATAATATGAAAGTTGCTGTCCGTATTATCATTAGTGATCAAATTTCCGAAACTATTTAATATTTCCGACTTCCCCATTAAAGAACCGCAAATCATAAAAACGACCGGCATCAGTACTACAACCGATAACAAGCTCAAAATTATATAAGAAATAATTTTGCCATATGAAAACCTGAATTTTTTAACCATATTCAATATCTCCCAATCTTTTTTTGAACTTAAACAATAATAATATAATAATAAATATAATTATAAAAACAAGAATAGATCCTACAGATAATCGGGTATAATTCAGATTTTGAAAATTATTATTCATAAAATGCTGGATCATATAGATACTTTTATGAGGATAATCACCGCACAAAATATATGCCTCTTTAAAAGATTTAAAAGTATTTATAATTGATATTACCAAAATAAAAAACAAGTGCGGAGAAATCATTGGTAACGTTATGTTTATAAGCTTTTTGAGTCTGCTGGTAGAATCCAAATCTGCAACCTCATAATACGCTTTAGGTATAGAATTTAAGGCCGCCAGAAAAAGAATAATATTATATCCGCAGTTTTTCCAGACATATAAGATTACAAGGACTATAAAAGAAGCTGAAGAATTAAGCCAATCCTTAACAGGTAATCCCATTAAAGAAAGAACATCGTTAGCTAATCCCTTTTCAGCAAAGATCATCTGAAAAAATAATATGACTGAAGAAACCGGAAGTACCAACGGAAATACAAATACTGATCTGAAAAATTCAAATCCTTTTAATTTCTGATACAGCAGTGATGCGATTAAAAATGAAAAAACCATGATCAAAGGTACGGATACCAAAATAAATTTCAACGTATTCCACGCAGCTAATCTAAAGGTCTGGCTGGATATTATATCAACATAATTATCTATACCCACAAAATTCATACTGTTTATATTATCAGTCAATGATAATACTATACATATTATAAACGGTATTAAAAAGAATACAAGCATTCCGGAAACAGACGGTAAAGAAAATATAAATCCGGTAACTGCATCTTTTTTTGCTAATTTAGTTTTTTTATTACGAGCTGACATTAATTTATTCATTCATATACAACTCCAATCTTTCAAAGTCTGGAATACTTTATATAAAATACAAATAAATATACTGTTTTTTCAGCTGTAATTTTATTCATTTATATAAAGCTCTAATTTATTATATAAATTTTTCTGACATTCATCGTATGATTTTTCGCCTTTAAAATAAGGTTCCATTGCTTCCCATACGAAATTTATCAAATTATTGTTATACAATTCACATGCGTCTACATTACTGTAAATATCAATAAACTTATCCTTATCAGCATCAGAAAGGGCTGTTAATGTTACTCCGTGTTCAGTATCTTTTTGCCCTCCCCATTTTTTATTCCAACTGTCAATACCATTTTCCAAAGCTGATTTCAGTACGGGAATCTCTAAACATGCTTCGCTAAAAACAGCATTTTTATTCTGATAATCTTCAGATAAAAGAATCTTTATAAATGAATAAGCATTTGCCTGATTAGGACTGCCGCTTCTGATAGCAGCCATATACTTAGGCGTAGCCACATTTTTATCGTTTATTGACGGAAAACGGCTAAGCACCGGCGTTTTATCAGTCAACAAGGCTGAATAAACTTCTAAAGCCTTTGACACCCCACCTAATATACCGGATTCAAATAAGCAGCTGCCGCTGTTGATCATAACAGCACCGTCACCTTGATATGTTGAAAGTACTGATTCCTGCTCCCTGTTATCCATATTATAATATTTTTTATATAACTCCATGGTTTTCTTGAAGTCATCATTATCGATCAAAACTTTCTTTTTTTCATAATCTAAAAGATTCATGCCATTCCATGGAAAAAATGTTTCCAGCTTCATACCTTCCAAAGTAAAAAAAGTTTTATCCATATTGCTTTCATATTTATCTACATAATTTGTCATAATCTCAGAGAACTCATCAAAACTTAAATCATTATTAACAGAAACATTTTCTGCCTCCAGCGCTTCCTGTGAGGTTAACAGAACACGCATACTATATGATATAGGAATAAAATAGCGTTTGCCTTCAAAAACTCCGGAATCAAAAACTGTTTCATTGTATAATCCTTTATCAAAAGACTCATCATTTTCCAGCAAAGGATTTAAATCCTGAAAACTTTCACTTTTCATCATACGATAAATATCATCATATTCTGAACTGTGCATGAGAATCAAATCAGGTCCCTTACCGGAAGATAATTCATTTTTTATTGTTTCCAAATAATTTGATTCAGCTTCCGGATCAGCAAAAGTACCGAATTCTTTGTATTCTACTTCCACATTTGGATATAAATTCTTAAAACTGCTTAATGCCGCTTTTAAAGCCTTGTCAACATCAGGTCCTGAATAAATCACCAATTTATCTGTCGGTTCCTGAATAGTGACCTTATCTTTACCGGAACAGCCTGTTCCGGCTGCTGTTAACATAACGGCTGCTGACGCCAAAGCTGCAAATCGTCTGAACATAGTATTAAACTTATTTTTCATATAAGCTGACTCCTTTCATATGTCAGATAATATTCAGATAAATTAAGTATTTAACCTTGGAAAAACCTACCAAAAGCATTATAATACATATATCTATCTCTTTATATTTTCACTTACTATATATATAACGATTCCAAATCGATAATTATTGCATTATTTTTGTAAATAAAATAAGAACTTTTTGTTAATTATTTATTAATTGATTATAAGAAGCAATCTTTTTACAGATTGCTTCTTATACTTTAATAGACGCCTAAATAATTACTTATATTTTGGATATACTGCTGTAGAATTACTATATGCACTCCTACTTACAGCCTGTGTTACCTTACTATTATTACCAACTGTACAACTGCATGAACAACTGCAACGGCAAGCATAAGCTTCTACGCTGTCTTTTCTGCTATTATTAGCCTTAATCAGCTTTCTCATAGCATTTTCCTCCTAATAACATTTTTGAATAAAATAATTACTTAATTGCCTTTCCAGCGCTTCTGCTTACTGCTTGAGTAACTTTGTTTTCACTTCCATTGCATGGACAATAACAATTACAAGCATAAGCTTCAATACTGTCTTTTCTGTTGGTATTAGCCTTAACTAGCTTTTTCATTGTATTTTCCTCCTAATGACATACTCTAATAACGCAATTACTTATTATTAGGTTTCTGTGCTCTTGTAGAACTATTGGATACTGCTTGAGTAACCTTGTTTGCACCTCCGGCACATGGACAACTGCAATTGCAAGCGCAAGCATAAGCTTCTACACTGTCTTTTCTGCCGGTATTAGCCTTAACTAGCTTTTTCATAACATTTTCCCTCCTTTCTAAAAGTATTATTTTTTGGGCCCATATATGCAAAAATGAGAATATGTACTCATTTGAGCAGCAATTTAATTTAAATGTTTTGAAACTATCTCAGATAAACCGTTAATTGTATACATAGACACATTATCTATGTCATCTTCACTAAAAACAATATCATATTTCTTTTCAAGTAAATAAATCAAATACACCAAATCTCTTGCTTTAAACTTTATAATTTTACCAAAAAAATTCTGATCCTTAATGTTTTTATTATTTTTATCAAGTTTCAAATCAAAATTATTTTCCAAAATTTCAAAGATCGACTGGCTGATCTGTTCTGTTTTCAACAAATTTTTTTCCTGTACCGGCATTTTTTCACCTCATATCATAATTTTTACATCATTTGAAAGCTTATCAAGTATCATATTATATAACTTATCCGCAGAATCCTTTTGATGTATATTAATAACAGGCAATCTGCTTTCACTGTATTTTTCTTCTATAGTTCTTTCAACCATTTCAAGCGGCAATTTATTGGTAAATATCAAACCTTTTTCTAATATTTCGTCCATATCAAAGAATAAATTGGACATATGATACACATCAACCTCACATGACAATCTGTATTTACACAAATTAAATACTTCCTCAAGAAATTCCGGAGAAGAACTTTCATAGAAAGTACACATTACCAGAAAGTCTACCAATACTGACTGAAATACCAAATACGGCAAAATCCCGAAATGATTCGTATGCTTTTCATTGAAAGATTGTATTGAGCCGGGAACTCCGATAATTATAACATCAGGCTTTTCATTTTCAGCTAAGTTTTTAATGTACCGATTAAACAACAGCGGTTTTTTATTTTCCGAAATTTCAGGATTCAGCATAAAATCCGGAAATGAATGAAATCCAAATAATTCACAATATTTTCTTGAACCTATCTGTGTAACCTTATAACCTTCCTTTAAAAACTTATCTCTTAAAACCATTGATGTTGTAAATTTATCGGTATTTTCCCACATTCCCGCTACTGCTATTATAGGTATATCGATCTGTTCAAGATATACCTCATCATTTTTTAAATATGGTTTATTATCATCAATTTTATTATTTTCATAAGCGTAATACAACACACATTTACCCGATTCGTTACATTCTGATTTCAACCTATGTAAATTATTATCGGTAAGCTTTGCAAAACACATTATTTTACTTATTTTAGGAATATAATTTACTATTTCATTTACAATAATATTTTCAACTTGTTCAGAAACGTCAAATTCAGGTACAAACAGTGAATCCACAGTTTGCTCAAATTCCTGCAATGACGATTTGATTTGATAATCTTTAGAATACAATTGTACTTTTTTATCGGTTAATCCCCAACCGATTAATGAAGCTAATTCACAAATTCTATAATCAGAAGATATTAAATCACTATATTGTAAAAATACATTACAGTCATTATTAAACGGATATATACCAATTTTTTCGCATTTCATTTTATACTTTCCTCACACACTTTTTAATTCTTTTAATATCAAATAATTTTTAAATGTCTCCTCTGCATTGAAACGAACGTTTTTACAATTTGACAACTTCAGTTCCGCAGACAATTCACCGTTATTATCGCAATATTTTGCACATGTGGTGCAATGACGTATTGCAAAGCAATTACAGCACTGCTTTTCTGTTAAATCTGCAACATTAAGAATTTTTCTTGCATTTTCAAAGTCAAATCCATTTTTTAAATCGCCTATTTTCATCGCATCGGAAGTTTCGCTTACTCTTTCGCAGGGGAAAAAATTACCGTTTACATCGATAAACAATCTTCTTTGCCCCGGAATACAAGGTCCGCTATGGGACATAGTATCCAATAGAGTTTTTTGAGGCTGCATTGACATATTAAGTCTTGCTATATTTTGATGCAGATTATTGTAAGCTATCTTAGAAACCTTTTCCTTAGGGTATTTGCCTAATTCGGATAAATATGCTTTGAATTCATGTATATTTTGCTCAATATCGTAAACCTCATCAGAAATAACTTTTTCATATGAAAAGAAATCCTCAATTAAGGTTGAACGAATATTGGAATCTGAAAACAGTTCACTGTTATTAAACATTTCATGCAGATCGTTACATGAATACCTCGGATCAATAACAATATTAAATGAAATTTTATTAAAAAATTCCGGAAAATCTTCCTTTATCATTTGTATATTTTTAGCTATTACTGAAAATGTACCCATACCAGTTGCAGCAAATTTTCTTGATCTGTCATGTACTTCCGGAGGACCGTCCAGACTAATCATTACATTGAAATTATGCTCGTTAAAAAACTTCACATTTTCAGGTGTAAAAAGAGAACCATTTGTAGTCACAGTAAATGTCAGATTTTTTCCCTTGAATATTTTCTCTGAATATTCAACCATTGCTTTTATCAAATCATACTCTAAAAGAGGTTCTCCGCCGTAAAACCCAACACAAACGTCGTTCTGATTAGCAGAATGCTCCGCAAAGAAATCTACGGCGGCTTTTGCCGTCTCATAAGACATTGTATTAGAATTATGTTTTCTTTGAACATCAAATTCAGCAGTAGTATAAGGACAGTAAGAACACCTGAAATTACATTGCTGAGTTACCTGAAGCGTGACTTGTGCAACATTTTCATTCAACTGATATTCAAGCAAATCGCTCTGATAATGTTTCATTTTTTTGGGGTGTTTACTAGAAAGATATCCGTGAGACGTTAAAAAGTCCAGCTGCTTTTTAGCTGCACTGCTTATCGAAGCGTCGCTTGATTTTTTTAAATAATCATATAACTCTTCATTCACCTGGATAAGTTGATTTGTATTTACATCAAAAGCATATTTTGCAAGCGGTGTTTTCAACATATGAACAAACGGTTTATTTTCCATAATTCTACTTCTCCCTTTTTAATCATTCTAAAATTGATATTAGCTTTTTATACATATCATCTTTACAATCAATATATACAGTATCATTATTTATTAAAGATAATTCTTTCTTGTATTTATCCTGACATATAATAACGTCAAAGTCGTTAAATTTTTCAATCAGGTTCAAATTACTAAAACCTATTATAATTATATTACAGTTAAAAAAATTACTTCTTTTACATAAAAATTGCTTAATATTCAAATTGGGAATAACATTAAAACCAAGTAATTCTGCCTGAGACATTTCCAAAAATGATTCACAATAGTACCCGTCTGATTTAAAATTATAATTCAGTTTATAAATTATGTTAACCAGTTTCTGAATTGATTCACAATGAATGCCTACAACAGGTATATTTATCTTATTTTCTTTATTATCCGCCTTTAAAGATTCAAACATTTTATTTTTATATAACCATAAACGCTCCGCTTCACTTCTATTTTTTGAACTGTATTCAAAAAACGAATCGTTATGATAAACTGCTATTTTTCCATTATAATTATTCAAAAAATAAGAAATAATCTCCGATTTCTGATATTGTAATGACAAGAAACTTAAAATTATTTGATCATATCTGCTTAAATCAATTTCGTTCAGTTCACTTTTATAAGTTTCCGAATGCAGTATATACTGAGGATAATTTATTTGTGAAAAGGGCAAAAAATCCTCTTCATCTTTATCAGAAACAATATTTAGTAAAACTCTGTCTGCGCAGGATAAAGGATCAAAATATACAGTATTTACCTTGCAATTTTTATTAACCGAATTCTTCATTAATAAATTGTAAACTTTTTCAAATGATGCCGATTCATTATTATTCAATATCGTAATTACTTTTGCAGTAATTATCGGAGCTGCATAACTGTTAGACCTCATGGTTACATTCAGTTCCTTACCGCTGCGTAAAATATGTGCGGATGCGGCGCTGAAATCTATATGATCCATTGGGTTTTCATTAAATATGTATTTATCGTCCTTTAACAAATAATTGTTTTTTACGCCTATTACATTATTCATATATGCAGGATATGTCACTGTTCCTTTGTTGCTGGATGCTGCAACTATTATAACACCCATGTCACATAAATGATTTACATATTTTTCAACATACTCAAAATCATCATATATAGAAGTACCTATACTTAAGTGTATTATCTTTACACCTAATTCTGCACATAACTCAAGAGCCTTTAAAAACTGATTTATATTTGCAAGTTTACTGTCATCGTCTAATATTTTTATACTGTACCAATCTACATTACTGATATCTGTAAATTTCTGTATGATTTTCATACAAGTTGTTGCATGATTATATTGTTTTGCAGCAGTAAAATCCTTTTTAATACTTAAATCTTTTTTTACTGTAAAAGATTGTATATTACTGAACTGAGAAACGTCGACGCCATCGTCGATAATAGCAGCTTTTATTCGGCTCATTCTCTTCATCCCACTTAATTCATTTTTTATACAGTTATCTCGCTGTACTTTTTTGCCTGCAAATTATACATTCGTGCATATTTTCCATTTAATTTCATTAATTCCTTATGATTTCCCCGCTCAATGATTCTTCCCTCACCTATGACAAGAATATTATCTGCCGTTTTAACATTAGACAGTCTATGAGAAATCAATATCGCACCGCAGTCCTTATAAAGCTCTTCAAACTTACGAAATAATTCATCTTCCGATTCAGCATCCAACGCTGACGAAGGCTCATCAAGAATATACATTTCCGCATTTTGAAAAAACATTCTGGAAAGCGCTATTTTTTGCCACTGTCCGCCAGACAATTCTTCCCCTTCTTCATACTGACGGGATAAATAAGTATTCAGCTTATCAGGAAATTTTTCAACAAATTCATATGCTCCGCTTTTATATAATGCATGCTGAACTTTTTCCTCATTATGCGACTCATTATAATTTGATATTGAAACATCTTCACTTACAGTAAAAGCATAATTACAGTAATCCTGAAACATCGGACTAAAACATTTTCTTACGCTTTCAATGGTATATTCCCGAATATCTTTATCGTTAATTAAAATTACTCCTTCTTCAGGATCATAAAATCTAAGAAGTAATTTTATTATTGAAGATTTTCCGCTTCCGTTAACACCAACCAAAGCAATTTTCTGATCGCTTCTTATTTTAAAGCTTAAATTTTTCAGTACATATTTTGCTTTATTATTATATCTAAAACCAACATTTTTAAATTCTATAGTAAATAATGATTTTTCAAGTACTAATTTACCTTCATCTTTAACATTATTTTTAAAGTTCATAAACTTTACATAATTATTTATACGTATTTTGCCATCATATATTTGAGTATAATTATATATCACCATAAATATACCTGCTGTAACTTGTCCGATAATTCCCTGATAATAATTAAAATCTCCTATTGTACAATTACCTCTTATAACGGATACGCCAAGCAAAAATATACATACCACCATTATTATTTCGGGCAGCATATCAAAAACAATTAATATTTTAGTATACCTTTTAGTTATTCGCTTTTTTGACTTAAACAAATGATTCCATGCATTCAAAACCTTTGAACTTAAAAACGGAAACAATCCATATATTCTGATATCCTTAGCATATTCCTTACTCAATGCCATATTAAAAGAGTAAAATATTTTTCGCTCGTCTTTCATATGCTCTCTTTGAAAGCTGTATACAGATTCCAATTGTTTATTTTTAAATATAACGCTTGGAATAACAGACAGTGTTAATAATATTGGAAGAATACCGTTCCACATTAATAGATTTACAAAAGCTATACAAAACTGAAAAAAATAACGAATAAAGGACAGAACCTGAAAGGCTGTTTGAATTATATAAGCGCTGTTATTACTTGCATCATTCATTTCATCATAAAACTCAGGTGAATCAAAGCAGTACAGATCGATTTCAGCCGCCTTTTTCATGATCTGGTGTCTGGTTTTTATACTTATAATTTCATTATATAAGCCTTCCAAATAAAGCTTTACCGATTCAATGGTTTTATTTAATATATTTAGTGCAAGCATTAATAAACTTATAATTATCAAAGAGCGTATTACACCGTTAAAGTCATTGCTTCCCGCATACTCAACCAATAAATTGATCAAAATACTGGTAACATAAATAACCGCAAAAGGTACGACCACAATTAAAACATCAAGCAATACATATAAAATAAAAAATTTCGGCGAAGCTTCAACAGTTAATTTCAGACAAAAAAAGATTATTGACCAAAAGTCCTTTACCTTGCTCCATATTTTTAACATTTTATACCTATCCTTAAATCCTTTATATTAATTCATTAATAAAATACTTAAATTTACCTGTATTTTTATCCGGACAAATTTCATCAGAAAAAATAAAATTCCATTTCGCATTTTTAAGTTCTTCCTCTTGTATATTATCAAGAAAACATTCACTGATCGCATTTTTCCAGCCTGAATATGATGACTTAACTACCAAATTAACATTAAATTTATTAATATCAGTCTGTGTTATCTGAAACTGCTTGATCGCTGAGGACATATTTTCATTAGTATACTCAACAATATTAGCCAACACATAGCTATTCATTTTTTCACCGTTTTCCAAAAGCAAAAAATCACTGGATCTACCGGAATTAACCTTCAATATCGGTGCTTTATTTTTACATGAACAGTTATGATCAGTTATCAATATACCTCTGTCTCCCGTCTGATAACGAATAAAAGGCATAGCAAAATTCTTTAAAGAAGTAACATATATATCGCCCTCTTCATTTATCACAGGTTTTCCGTCTTTGAGTACTTCAACAATAACATTATTTTCAATAACATGCATATTGCGGCATTTGAATTCATATGCTATTTCATTCGCCTCGTTGCAGCCATACTGATTAGCCGTATAAACATCAAAGGTTTCTTCAATTTGCTTTTTATAATTATCGAATAAATATTCCCCGCTCATTTCTATGTACTTTAAATTTGATGGTACAGGTAAATTATGTTCTTTGACAATTTGCGACATTAAATAAGCAATACTGGGTTGAAGGAGCAGCCAGTCCGGATTAAATTCCAGTATATCACGGTAGTTATCCTCAATTTTTTTATATGTTAAACCGATTTTTGAAAATCCCATATATCTGCCGTTAAGAGCAACTTCCTTGGGAAGAAGAGGCTTTATTTTATTTCCCTCATATCTGGTAGAATAAAAGCTGCACCACTTCATTTTCGGATCAATACCATATAATCTGCTTCTCAGAGTCCATAAAGGCATTAAAGACTTAATATCATCCTTATAATCCCAGTATATTTTCAGATATTTTCCGGTAGACCCTGATGTTCTTTTTATTACTACATTTTCATTTTTCGGGAACTTCTGATATTCATCTGAAATAAAATCAGTCATTTGTTCTTGTATCGTATCTTTTTTTAAAATAGGAATCTTAATCAGATCTTCTGAGCTTTGTATTAAAGAAGCGTCTATACCTATTTTATTAAATAATTCATGATAATATTTTACATGCCTATAAGCATATTCTATTAAAGTCGACAAATTCTGATTTTTCATAAACTTTACACTTCCTTATTAATTTTACTGCTGACACATTTCTTAAGATTCCCATAATTTGCGATTACCTCAGATACCAATTCATTTATTTCAAATTCTATTTTAAAATACTTTTCAATATCTGCTATCAAATTTACAATAGACAGTGAATCAAATCCCAAGTCTACAATTAAATCCGTATTGTCTTTAAAATTTTCATCATCAAGTGAAATATAAGTATTTTCTTTGATTATCTTTTTTAAATCTACTTCAAAATCATTTTTTTCAATCATACAAACTCCTCTTTTCTGAACCCTCTGTCAATTTTTCCATTACTTGTCTTTTCAATTTTATCCGCAACTATAAATTTTACAGGAATTTTTGAACTCGACAATTTATTGTAACAATAATTAATCAACTCTTGTTTTTTAAACTCAAAGCCATCGTTAATTACTATTATTGCTGCCGGAACTTCACCTAAAAGCTCATGAGGTTCTCCATAAACAAAAGATTCCTTTATTTGCGGACAACTATTAAGAACTCCTTCTATTTCCTCAGGATATATGTTCTCAGCATTGCGTATTATAATATTTTTTCTTCTTCCGACAATATATAAATTATTCTCCTCATCTATCCTGCCCAAGTCACCAGTATGCAGCCAACCATTAATCATAACCTTTTCAGTTTCATCAGTCCGCATATAGTAACCTTTCATAACATTAGGACCTTTTACTGTAATTTCCCCTATTTCTCCAATCCTGCAATCATTTTCATTTTTATCGACTATTCTAACTTTAACATTCGGAATACACTTTCCAACGCAAGTATCATTTATAACATCAGGCTGTTCAACATAATGTGAAATTCTTGTCGAAGCTTCAGTCAAACCGTACGTTCTGATAAATTTTACATTCGAAAAATATTTAACTAATTCATTGACTTTATTACCGGCTGCAAACGCACCGCCAAAACATACATATTTTAATGAAGATAAATCATATTTTTCTATTTTGCTTAAATTATTTAATATTTCTGAAAGCATTGATGGTATACATGAAAAATTAGTTATTTTATAATTTGCAATATTATAAAACAGATTTTCCGACGTAAAAATTGTATCCATAAATGTTACTGTTCCGCCTGCATACAAATGAGTCAGAAATTGTGATATGGTTGCAGATGCATAATACATTGGCAAAATTATTAATGTATTATTCTTTTGTGTTATATTCAAATCTTCCGATATCGAATGGATACAGCTTAACAAATTTTCATGTGTCAGCATCACACTTTTAGGAGAATCAAGCGATCCAGAGGTATGTAGTATCAATGCTACATCTTTTAATTCATTATTATATTCAATATGCCTCATATCAGTAACGTCATTAACAAATTTCACATCGCCGTCAGCATTTAGACATATTACTGTAATATCATTATCAATTAACTTAATAAGTCTATCATAAAACAAATCATTAGTAATAATAATCCTTATATCCAAGTATTTAATTATTCGTACGAATTCAGCTTTCTTTAAGTTTACATTTAATGGCATAATTACTTTATCTGCATGCGCTATTGAAAAGAATGAAACAGAAAAATCCAATGAACCAGAAATAAATACTCCTACAGGCTCAGGTATATTTTCCGTATGCTTATTAATTACATCAGATAATTTTTTGGATTTTTCCAGTAATTCTTTATATGTAGTTTTTTTACCACGATATAATAATGCTGTATCAAAATTATTGTGTTCTTCAATTATTTTAAATACATTCAATCTGCTCACCACCTGATAACAATTATATATTATTGTCTAATATAAAAATAATATATTTTATTATACAATAAACAATATTAAATGTCAATAATTTCCATAAAATGTTCATAAAATATTAATAAATTATTAGCTTTTTGTATATATTTTGATAAATTTATTTATAAATGTTATTAAATTATTGTACAAACATTAAATCATTGCAGACATTGCAAACTTAAATAAGTTAATACCGAATTTCAAAAAGAATCAACCCCTCGTTATAGCCATGCGAAAATAGTTTTCGCATGGTTTCGACACCTTGTCAAGACTTTAAGTATGGAGATTTTCGTCAGAAAATACTATCCGTGTCTTGACAAGATGTTATATCGTACAAACCCTTATGAATACATTATAGCAAGGTGGTGTTGATGATTGAAGTATCGTGAGTTTGTCTATGTCGGAGAGCCTGCTCCGCAAATTACCGAACATGAACACGCAGCGTTTTATCTGCAATTTCAAAAGTCAATACTTGCTTCTCTGAAAAAAAGAGAGCTTTTGACACATTCGCAGTATGACCGCTGCATCGAGGAAATTGAAAAACAATTCAGTAAAAACAACCACAGCCAAGCCTAAACGCTTGGCTCTTTACATATGCCTATTGAAGCACTGATGCTCAATAAAGCATAATAAAGTACAATTTCAAAATTCGCAAATTGAGACTTACTTACAATAGGCAAAGCTTAATCGGGAAAGGAGATTTTCTTATGTCAACAAACAAATACGAAATTCTCAATCAAGAGAGAAAAATACAGAAAATGAAAAAGAAAGTTGCTGCCTACTGTCGTGTTTCCACGGACAATGAAGACCAAGCCAATTCTTTTGAAAGCCAACAGCGATATTTCCGTCAGTATATCGAACGTAATCCCGATTGGGAACTGTACGAGATTTTTGCCGATGAAGGTATATCTGGCACAAATACGAAAAAGCGAAAAGAATTTAACAGTATGATTGAGTGTGCAAAAAACGGTGATTTTGATTTGATTATTACAAAGGAAATTTCCCGTTTTGCGAGAAATACCCTTGACAGTATATTCTATACCCGTGACCTCAAAAAGCACGGTGTCGGCGTTATCTTTCTAAACGACAACATCAACACCTTGGACGGCGATGCGGAGCTTCGCCTTGCTATCATGTCCTCTATCGCACAGGAGGAAAGCCGCAAGACTTCCGAGCGTGTAAAATGGGGACAAAAACGCCAGATGGAGCAAGGCGTTGTGTTTGGACGCAGTATGCTCGGCTACGATGTAAAAGACGGGAAAATGACTATCAACGAGGAGGGAGCAAAAATCGTCCGCCTTATCTTCCACAAGTTTGTGGACGAGGGAAAAGGTACTCATGTTATTGCCCGTGAGCTTCGGGAGGAAGGCATTGAGCCTATGCGTGTTAAGGAATGGCAAAACACCGTCATTCTCCGTATTATCCGAAATGAAAAATACTGCGGCGATTTAGTACAGAAGAAAACCTTTACGCCAGACTTCCTATCCCATGAAAAAAAGTACAACCGAGGGCAGGAGGAATTTGTCATTATCAAAGACCACCACGAGCCGATTATCTCCCGTGAGCTTTTCGATAAAGCAAACCGCATTTTAGATGCAAAATCACTTTCACAGGAGGGCAAGGCAAAACACAGCAACCGCTATCCGTTCTCTGGAAAGATAAAATGCGGCTGCTGCGGTTCAAGCTATGTGGCAAGATATAAGACACGCAAAGACGGAAGCCGCTATAAGGCGTGGCGTTGTGGGGAAGCTGCCAAGTACGGCAAACCGCATATTGACAAGGCAGGAAACCAAGTGGGCTGTACGGGGCTTAGTATCCGTAATGAAGATGCGACTCATATCATGTATCTCGTCTGCAAACAGCTCACCATTGACTGCCAGAAAATAGCGGATAACTTGATTAAGATGATTCACAAGGTGATTTCAATGGATATGACAGGTGCAGATACAAATACTCTGGAAGATAAAATTGAAACAGCACAGAAAAAACGTACTGATTTGATTGACCTTTATACAAACGGCGACATAGACAAAACCGAGTTTACTGCTCTAAGAGCCAAGTATGACGAGGACATTGAAAAGCTAAAGTCTACAATGGAGGGAACCCGGCAACAGCAGACAATGATACTAAAACAGCAGGAATTGATGGCAGATATAAAGAACGCTATTGACGAGCTGATTAACGGTATCCAGTACGAGGACGAATACTACACCCAGATACTCGACAAAATGGTAATTAACGATAAAAACCATATAGATGTTTATTTGAAAATGCTGCCTCATAAGTGGAGCTTTACGGTAGCAAAAGGCGTTACAGGGGCTTTAGAAACGTTAAAAAAAGCTGAAGCCTCAGAAAACACCATTTCTGAGGCTTCACTACCAATATCAGTCAGCAACCCTCTTACTTCTCCGTAAGGAGCAGCATATCGTTGATTTAAATATCTAAGCGAAGCTGACATTTCGCCGTCTGGACCGCCCAGCTGGCTAACGATAAATTCAGCAAGCTTTGGATTAGGATTCTTTATATTCACCGGATATTGGAGTTTCTTTTCATATTGCCACATTAATTAGCGCTCCTTTCCCATGGCCACGGTTCCTGAACCCATGTCCATTTATTTCGGCTCTGCACTTGTTCAGTAGTAAGAGGGCCGTAAAGCTTATTATATTCTTCTACAGCAGCTTTTCTTAATTCATTATATTTATGATAGTATGCCAGACCATCCTGACAGTCAGGATGAGTATCAAGATAAATACGAATTTCATCAAGTGCAAATCCATACATCTGGATCACTCTGAATAGTTTTTCTTTAGAATTCATAAACATCCCTCCTCAGGAGCCAATGGAAGATCCAGTTCAGGGAAAATAGTACCTCTTTCAAACGCCTTTTCTTCATCGTAAGTCTGACCCCACTGCTGAAGCGGAACATAAGCCATTGCAAGCGGCGTATGCTCCGGAAATCTGGGTCTTGACATCATATTCGGCATATCATTTGGTTCATGCTTACGCATCTCAGGTTCAAAACGAATATTATCAAACATACTGAAATCCAAATTTAATTCCTCCTTATGCATATTTTGTATAGCTATGCCATACACTATTATATTATGAAATTTTTTAATTTTTGTGAACTTGACATTCAGAATATAATTATGATAATATTATAAAAAAAGAGCAAAGGATGTTGAATATGTTTATTGCAAATGAAAAAAGATACGATAAAATGCCCTACAGACACGTAGGAAAATGGGGATTAAAACTGCCTCCTATATCTCTTGGAATGTGGCAGAATTTCAGCCATACCGACAATCTGGAAAATATGGAAAATATGTGCCGTACCGCTTTTGACAACGGTATTATTCACTTTGACCTTGCCAATAATTACGGTAATCCATATAACGGTTCCGCAGAAGAAAACTTCGGAAAGATTCTTAAAAGAGGTCTTTGGCATTACCGTGATGAAATTTGTATTTCAACCAAGGCAGGATACGATATGTGGCCGGGTCCTTACGGAGCTAAACACGGTTCACGTAAATACCTTACCGCTTCTCTTGACCAGTCTCTTAAGAGAATGGGACTGGATTATGTTGATATTTTTTATCATCATGTTTTTGATCCGGAAACACCGCTCGAGGAAGTTGCACTTGCACTGGATAATGCGGTAAAACAAGGAAAAGCCCTATATGTAGGAATTTCAAATTATAATACGGAACAAACTTCTAAAATAAAGAAAATATTTGATGAACTGAAAACTCCGTTTATTATTAATCAACCCTCGTATTCTATGCTCAACAGATGGATAGAAGAGGACGGACTCAAAGATTACGCTTACGAAAACGGCTTGGGACTTGCCGTATTTTCCCCTCTTGCACAAGGTCTTCTTACAGATAAATATCTGAAAACAAATACCGGTTCTTCCAACCGTCCGTGGATGAAAAGCCAACCTGATGAAAATACCTTGAAAAAACTGAAAAAACTTAATGAAATTGCTGCAAACAGAGGTCAGAAATTGTCACAAATGGCGCTTTCCTGGGTTTTACGTGATGATAAGATCACAACTGTTCTTATCGGTGCAAGCCGTCCGGAACAAATTACTGAAAATCTTCAGGCAGTCTTTAAAACTGATTTTTCTCAAGAAGAATTAACGGCAATTGAAGATACTTTATAGATTTATCAATATGCTAAAACTAAAATAATACTGCCTCGGTTTATGCGTTCAGCACAAATCGGGACAGTACAATCTAACAAGTATTTTTAATACTAAACCGGACAGATAAACTGTCCGGTTTTCTTTACTTATTCAATGCAGAACTTAAACAACTGCTTCATGCTTACGAAAAATCAATTCGTTTTTAAGTTCCTTTATCTTCACAGTATAGGTAATAAGCAAAACGACATCTGCAAAAATCCATGCAACCGGACTTGCTAAACATACTGCTGTATATCCTATTGAAGATACAAACAAGATCGCTACAAGAGATCTCGCTGCAAGCTCGCTGACTCCCGCCAGCATCGGCAGCATACTGTATCCCATACCCTGAAGTGAATTTCTGATAATAAACAGTACTCCAAGAAACGGATAGAACAAACCGTTTATTCTTAAATAATACACTGAAAGATCAATTATTTTTTGTATATTTTCAGAATCAGCCGTATTTTTGTCAATAAACAAAGTTGTCAGCGCTCCACCTAAGAATGAAACTGCTGCGCATGCCGCTACACAATAAACCATTGTCATTGCAATACTCTGACCAATTCCGGCAGTAATTCTCGAATACTTTCCGGCTCCTCTGTTTTGTCCGCAATAGGTTGCCATAGTTATACCCATGCTTTCCATAGGTCCCACAGCTACGGTCTGAATCTTTATTGCAGCTGTCATTGAAGCTACTGCTGTTTTACCAAGCGTATTTACAGCAGACTGTAAAATAATAGAACCAATAGCTGTAATAGAAAATTGCAGCGCCATAGGTACTCCTATTACAACAAGTTTTTTCATTTTTTCCAAATCCGGTTTTAACTCAAATGAATCAAATCTTAAAATATCATAATTTTTTATAGTATAGAAAAGACACAGCAAAGCAGAAATTCCCTGAGATATAACAGTCGCAAAACTAGCACCAAATACTCCCCATTTAAATACTATAATAAAGGTGAGGTCTAAAATTATATTCAGTACAGAGGATATTCCCAGAAACACCAACGGCGTTTTACTGTCTCCCAGTGCACGAAGAATTCCGGAAAGCATGTTATAAAATATTGTAGCGGAAATACCCGCAAAAATTACTATTATATAACGGTAAGCATCATCATAAATTTCCTCAGGAGTGTTTGTTATACGTAGAATCGGTCCGGTCAGAAGCATAGTTGAAACAGTCAGTATAATAGACGCAATAACGCTTAAATAAATAGAGTTTGCCACATATTTTCGCATTTGTGAGTGATTCCCTGCACCAAAGCTTTGAGCCACCGGAATGGAAAATCCGCTGCAAATTCCAAGTGCAAAACCGATTACAAGAAAGTTTATAGCGCCTGTAGAACCTACAGCGGCAAGTGCGTCAACCCCTACATATTTTCCAACAATAATAGTATCAACCATATTGTAAAGCTGCTGAAAAACATTACCAAAAATCATCGGCAGAGCAAAGCTTAAAATCAGTTTATAAGGTTTGCCGGTCGTCATTTCTTTAGTCATAGACATATTGCATTATCCTTTCTTGAATATTGTAATTTTTTATTTTTTATGATAAAATAAAATCATTCTGAATTTCTATTATGGAGGTCAACCATGGAAGATTACAGCCATGAACAAATTCATTACCAGACAGATACGGGTATGCTTCTTGAAATTGTTGAAGTTTCCGGACATTCCGTTTCTAAGCACTGGCACAACGGATTTGAAGTTATTTTTATTTTAAGCGGTTCAATGACAGTTAATATAAACAATAGAGATTATAAGCTTCAAAACGGAGGGTTTGCAGTAGTAAATTCCAAAACTATTCACTCAACAGTCTGCCGCGGAACATGCAAATATCTTCTCATTCAGATACCCTATGAAACAATAAAGAAAAATATTCCCGATATTGACATAATCATGATAAGATGTATATGTACTTCAGAAGAAAATACAAAAGGTAATTTCATAAAGATCCGTAATATACTTACAAAACTGAAAATGCATTATGAAGCCCCAAGAGACTGCGGATATCTGCTTATGCTTAACAGTCTTATATATAACCTGCTTTATCATCTTGTTATAAATTTCAAAACCAGCATAGATCCTGTCATGAAAGAGAAAGCTGACAGAAACATTCAAAGACTTGGAGTCGTTCTTCAGTATGTCCGTCAGCATTATGCCGAAAATATTTCGCTGAATGACGCTGCACACATCGTTGCTCTTAACAGGGAGTATTTTTCAAGGTTTTTTAAAAGATACATGGGCATGACTTTTATGGATTACGTTTATGCCATTCGTCTTGAACATGCTTATTACGACGTCATCAATACAGATTTTCCTATCGGCAGTATTGCAGATCATCACGGCTTTGAAAAAAATTACAAGCTTTTTGTCCGCAAATTCAAAGAACAATACGGCTGCTCTCCCGGAGAGAAAAGGAAGCAGCTTAAAAGCTCCTGATATCCTCGGCATAACATGTATAGTATAACAGTATCCAACTGTTTTTGCAATAGCAAATCATGACGACTATATTGTACAATATTGACTTCTCTTACGCTTTTTGAAAAAAGCTTAGCAAAAACTTTTATTTCGTCTTTAGTTTAATGTTACATTTTTCATAAGGCTCGACATGTAAATAAATATAAAAATTTAAGGCTAAAAAAGCTTTGCAAAAACTTTTATGCCGAATTTAATTATCTGGAAGCGCTTTCTAAAAACTCGCAAAATTACTTTTGAAGATACTTTATAAAATTAAAGCCGTCGATATTAATCGGCGGCTTTATATTATATAGAGATCATTACATTACTTAATAACTCTAACCTTAATGATTCCGTCAACAGAACTCATCTTATCAGCAACAGCGTCTGTAACATCACCGGCAATGTCAAGCATTGTATAAGCATAATCCTTCTTACTTGCATTAACCATATTGTCAATGTTCAGACCGGCTTCACCAACTGCAGAAGTAATCTGAGCGATAATTGTCGGAACATTCTTATGAAGGATACAAACCTTTGTACCGGTTGCATTCATAATCGCATTAGGGAAGTTTACACTGTTTTTGATATTTCCGTTTTCAATATAATCAATAAGTTCATTAGCTGCCATAACTGCACAATTATCTTCACTTTCAGGAGTTGAAGCTCCAAGGTGTGGAAGAACAATAACGTTATCAACGCCGAGTACAACATCATCAGCAAAGTCTGTAACATACTTTGCAACTTTACCGTCTGCAATAGCCTTAACTACTGCTTCACTGTTTATCAATTCACCTCTTGCAAGATTGATAAGACGTACTCCGTCTTTCATCATAGCAATCTGTTCAGCATCAATAATATTCTTTGTGTCAGAAGTATAAGGAACATGAATAGTAATATAATCACTTGCTGTATATATTTCATTGATATCAGTTACAACCTTTACTGACGGATCAAGATGAAGAGCGCCGTTAACTGACAGATATGGATCATATCCAACCACTTTCATTCCAAGATCAACAGCAGCGTTTGCGATTTTTCCGCCAATTGCTCCCAGACCAATAACACCCAAAGTCTTGCCAAGGATTTCAGGACCTGCAAATTTAGACTTACCGCCTTCAACTGTCTTTGGAGCGTCAGGAGTACCCTTAAGAGATGCAGCCCACGCAGCAGCTTCGGTAATTTTTCTTGAAGACAAAAGCAGCGCACATATAGCAAGTTCCTTAACTGCGTTAGCATTAGCTCCCGGACTATTAAAAACAACTATACCGGATTCAGCGCACTTATCTACAGGAATATTGTTTACCCCTGCACCTGCTCTTGCAATTGCAAGAAGATTTGAACCAAATTCCATATCGTGCATCTTAGCAGAACGAACCATTATTGCATCAGGATTTGAAACTTCTTCCCCTACTGTGTACTTGCTGCTGTCAAACTTATCAGTACCGACAGCGGCAATTTTATTTAAAGTTAAAATGCTGTACATAAAAAACATCTCCCTTATTATTTTTATAATAATTTACCTGTTGAACCATAAATTTTCTGCAAAAGTAATTTTGCAAGACTTCAGAAACTGTCTTAAATCAAGTTTGCCCAGTATAAAAGTTTTTACCCAGTTTTTTTCAATTTTTTCTTTAATTCTCTGCAAAAGTAACTTTGTGAGTCTTTAAAAAGCATTTCAAGATAATTACATTCGGCATAAAAGTTTTTGCCCAGCTTTTTTCAATTTTTTCTTTAATTCTCTGCAAAAGTAACTTTGCGAGTCTTTAAAAAGCATTTTATGATAATTACATTCGGCATAAAAGTTTTTGCCCAGCTTTTTTCAAAAAGCTGGTTAAGCGTTTTCAGCTTCAAATTTCTTCATAAATTCAACAAGCTTTTCAACGCCCTCGATAGGCATTGCATTGTAGATAGAAGCTCTCATACCGCCAACTGTTCTGTGTCCCTTAAGATTTTCAAAACCGGCAGCCTTTGCTTCTTTAACAAATTTAGCATCCAGATCAGCGTCGCCTGTAACAAAAGGAACATTCATAAGCGATCTGTCCTTAGGTTCAACAGTACCCTTAAACAGCTTGCTCTGGTCAAGGAAATCATAAAGGATAGCGGCTTTCTTTTCGTTGTGAGCTTTCATAGCTTCAAGACCGCCCATCTTCTTGATCCACTTGAATACCTTACCGCAGATATAAATACCGTAGCACGGAGGAGTATTGTAAAGTGAATCAGCATCAGCCTGAGTTTTCCACTTGAGCATCGTAGGAGTACCCTCTAAAACGTCATCACTGATGAGATCCTCACGGATAATTGCGATAACAACGCCGGCAGGACCGATATTCTTCTGAACGCCGCCGTAAATAACGCCGTATTTAGTAACGTCAACAGGCTCTGAAAGGAAGCATGAAGAAACGTCGGCAACCAAAGTCTTGCCCTTAGTATTAGGAAGTTCCTTGAACTTTGTACCGTAAATTGTATTATTTTCACAGATGTAAACATAATCAGCGTCTTCCGGAATATCAAGATCGGAACAATCCGGAATATAAGAGAAAGTCTTGTCAGCAGAAGAGGCAACTGCAACTGCTTCACCGTAAATCTGTGCCTCCTGATAAGCCTTCTTAGCCCACTGACCTGTAACTATATAAGCTGCTTTTTTATTTTTCATAAGATTCATAGGAACAGCTGCAAACTGCTGAGAAGCACCGCCCTGAAGGAACAGTACCTTATAATTGTCAGGAATATTCATAAGATCACGGATATCCTTTTCAGCGTCCTTGATAATTTCATCATAAGCCTTTGAACGGTGACTCATTTCCATTACAGACATTCCTGTACCCTTATAATCAAGCATTTCGTCTGCTGCTTCCTTTAATACTTCTTCAGGAAGTACGGCAGGACCCGCACTGAAATTATATACTCTGCCCATTGTTAAAACCCTCCAAATTTATATTAGTTTAAATTCTATACCTTTATATTATACTATTTCAGCGAATATAAGTCAATAAGAAAAATAGTGTTTTTTTCACAATAATTTATTTTTTTGTTACTTTTGCTGTTAAATCGTACATATTTAATCTGTGAAAAAGTAAGGCAGTCTTTCGACCGCCTTAAAATATTTTATTTTTCTGCAATAACTTCGACTTCAACAAGAACGTCCTTGGGAAGTTCCTTTACTGCAACACAGCTTCTTGCCGGCTTTGAAGTAAAATATTTTCCATAGATTCCGTTAAATGCGGCAAAGTCGGACATATTTTTCAGAAAACATGTTGTCTTGACCGCCTTGTCAAAGGAGCTTCCTGCCTGAGTCAGCACCGCCTCAAGATTTTTCATAACCTGCTCTGTCTGTCCTTCAATATCCGCAGCTTCAACAGTGTTTGTCGCTGGATTGATAGCTATCTGACCTGAAGTGAAAACCATGTTACCGGTAACGATTGCCTGTGAATAAGGACCAAGAGCTTCCGGTGCGTTTGATGTATAAATAATTTCTGCCATTTTTATAACCTCCGTTATGTTATTCTACTATTTTAAAACCGGCGTCTGTAAGATTTTTTCTGATAGCCGTTATGTGTTCAAAGTTTCTTGTTTCAAGAAGAATTCTGAGATAGCATCCGTTTATGTCCGAATTTTCACTTGCTCTTTCATGATGGATCGCAATGACATTTCCGCCAAGATCTGCAATTATTCTTGAAACATCACGAAGCTGTCCGGGTTTGTCTATCAACTCAATATTAATAGAATCTGAACGCCCTGATTTGAGAAGTCCTCTTTTTATTACCTTTGAAAGTATAGTAACGTCTATATTTCCGCCTGATACAAGACATATAACCTTTTTTCCCTTAACCGGTACTTTATTGAACATTGCCGCCGCTACCGATACAGCGCCTGCTCCTTCTGAAATAAGCTTATGCTGTTCGATAAGAGCGAGTATAGCGGAAGAAATCTCGTCATCGCTTACTGTTACTATTTCATCTACATACTTTTTACAATATTCAAAGGTATGTTCTCCCGGCTCTTTTACCTTAATACCGTCTGCGATAGTTGCAACATCGTCAAGACACTCTATCTTACCGTTTTGAAGAGATTCAACCATACTGGGAGCGCCGCTTGCCTGTACTCCGTAGATTTTTATTTCCGGTCTTAACTGTTTTATTGCAAATGCAACGCCTGAAATCAGACCTCCGCCGCCTACAGGTACGATAACGGCGTCAGCGTCAGGCAGCTGCTCCAAAAGCTCAAGACCGATCGTACCCTGTCCTGCAATAACGTTTTCATCATCAAAAGGGTGAATAAAGGTGTATCCCTTTTCGTCCCTTAACTGAATAGCTTTATTGTATGCGTCGTCATAAACGCCCTCTACCAGACAAACCTCTGCGCCGTATCCCTTAGTTGCCTCCACCTTGGAGATAGGCGCGCCGTCAGGCAGGCATATAAGAGACTTTATTCCGTTCTTAGCTGCAGCAAGAGCAACGCCCTGTGCATGATTTCCGGCAGAGCATGCAATAACGCCCTTTGACTTTTCTTCATCGCTCAGCTGAGATATCTTATAGTAAGCTCCCCTCACCTTAAAAGAGCCTGTAATCTGAAGATTTTCGGTTTTCAAATAAATATCGCTTTCGGAATTGATTTTAGGAGCATGAATCAAATCGGTTTTTCTTATAACATCTTTGAGAACAAAACCTGCATGGTAAACTTTATCAAGAGTAAGCATATAAAAAATACATCCATTTCATTTAAATTTTGCTTTAAAGACAGAACATAAGTCTGCTAAACCACTTCAAAGCAATAATTTTCGTATCTGACAATACGTTTCCTTTTTAACGGAGGAAAACCGGAGCAGCTTAATTTCCTTAAAACAGGATTTCAGCCGTCTGCTCAGGGAGGATAATATTCCGAAGCCGTGTCTGCCGTATCTCATCAAAAACAGCTTTCTGTAAGACCGTAAAACGGATAAGTTCCCGTCATAGCATTTGCAGTATTCTTAAATTCAGTGTGCGGCTATCATTTTATCAATAAACTGTTTTGCCGCTCTTGCGGAACGTCCGCTTCTTCCTACTGCGAAGCGTTCTGCTTCTTTTTCAAGCTCTTCCTCGGACATGTCAAGACTGTTAAGCTTTGCAAGTCCCTTTACAATTTCAAGATATTCATATTTATTAGGTTTTGAAAATGTTATTCGCAATCCGAATCTTTCCGACAGTGAAATAAGCTCCTGAACGGTATCGTTGCGGTGAACATCGTCTCCGTCCCTGTCGGCAAACGATTCCTTTACCAGATGACGTCTGTTGCTGGTAGCATAAATTACAATATTATTTGCTCTTGCCGAAACCGAACCTTCAAGAATTGCTTTTAGAGCACCGAAATTATCGTCGTCTTTTGCAAAAGAAAGATCGTCGATAAAAAGAATAAATTTGAGAGGATTTTTACTCAGACCGTCAATAATTTCGGGAATTTCCCTCAGCTGATCCTTACGTATCTCAATTATCCGCAGTCCCTTATCACGGAATTCATTGGCAATAGCCTTGACTGAAGAGGATTTGCCTGTTCCTGCGTCACCGCTCAGCAAAACGTTTGACGCAGGTTTTCCGTTAATAAGAGCCAATGTGTTATCTATGACCAGCTGACGCTGTTTTTCATAACCGATAAGCTGGGAAAGCTTTACTTCGTCGGGATATTTGACCGGAACAATACGGCTGTCCTTGACGATAAACATGTAATACTTCGCATAAATTCCATAGCCGTAGCGTTCTATATTATCAATTCTGTTTAGGTATTCTTTTTTGAAATCATAATAAGTATTGTCCCAGTCCGGAAGAAATCCGTCGTAGGCTATTTTGTCCTTTACCTGCAACGAAGTCATTTCAGCAATCATCTGCAATGATTCAAGCTCACTGAACAGACATTCCTTCATCTTTTGACTTATTTCAAGTCTGTGAGCGGTTCTTATCATGTAAATATTTTCGTCCTCAAGAATGAGTGTGAGAATATATGAGCTTAGATCGTTGTGATGACGGTAAAGATTTGAAACAAAGTCCGAATAAGCCTTGAGCTGTTTTAACGTATCATTATCCTCAAGGCTTTCCAGAAGTCTTTCCAGACTTTGAATTGTACGGCAGTTCATTACATCTCTGAAAATCACCAGAGAATTAAGTCTGTAATGAAGCTCCTGCAAGCTGTTTTTCACACCAATACGCCTCCGTTTATCAGAGCAGCTCTAATATCTTTGCTGTAACTTCAGTTGTAGAAAGCGGCTTAACTCCTGTATTTCCTGCAAGATCAGCCGTTCTGTAACCCATTTCAAGGAATTTGTCAACAGCAGCGTCAATAGCGTCTGCTTCCTTGTCAAGATCAAATGAATATCTGAGCATCATTGAAGCTGACAGTATTGTAGCAATCGGATTTGCCTTGTTCTGACCTGCTATATCAGGAGCAGAACCATGGATAGGCTCATACATTCCCCTCTTTGTCGAACCCAATGAAGCTGACGGCAGCATACCGATAGAACCTGTGATCTGTGAGGATTCATCAGACAGAATATCGCCAAACATATTTGAAGTTACAACAACGTCAAACTGTGCCGGATTCTTTACAAGCTGCATTGCCGCATTGTCAACCAGCATGTCTGTGCAGGTAACGTCCGGATAGTCTTTTGCAATCTCATGAACCGTAGCTCTCCAGAGACGTGAGCTTTCCAGTACGTTTGCCTTATCTATACTGATAACATTCTTATTTCTTTTTCTTGCGGTTTCAAAGGCAACCTTTGCAATACGCTCGATTTCCATTTTGCTGTAGCATTCCGTATCGTAAGCCTCTTCGCCGTATTTACCCTCTCTTCTTCCTCTTTCGCCGAAGTAAATACCGCCTGTAAGCTCCCTTACCATCATAAGGTCAAAGCCGTTTTCAACAATATCGGGACGAAGCGGACAAGAGTCCTTTAACGCCTTATAAAGCTTTGCAGGACGGAGATTTGTGAAAAGTCCCAGAGCCGCACGGATTCCAAGCAGAGCCTTTTCAGGACGCTGGTCACCGGGAAGATTATCCCATCTAGGACCGCCTACTGCTCCCAGCAGTACGCTGTCGCTGGCAAGACAGCCTTCAACAGTTTCATCAGGCAAAGGCTTACCTGTAGCGTCAATTGCAGCACCGCCGATAAGATACGGAGTAAAATTAAATGTATGACCGAATTTTTCAGCCGTCTTATTAAGTACTTCAACTGCGCTGTCAACGATTTCAGGACCGATTCCGTCGCCTCTGAGTAATGCTATGTTAAATTCCATTTGTTAGTCTCTCCTTATTTAAAGCTGCCGTTTTTGATTGATTCAACCAGTCCGCCGTTTGTTATGATCGACTGGATAAATTCAGGGAACGGTTCTGTTTTAAATTCCTTGCCTGTAGTTTTGTCTGTAATGATACCCTTATCAAGGTCTGCTTCAACAGTATGACCTTCCTCGATAGCATCAACTGCTTCCGGGCATTCCAGTATTGCAAGACCGATATTGATAGCGTTTCTGTAAAAAATTCTTGCAAAGCTTTTTGCTATTACCAGGGAAATACCGCTTTCCTTTATGGCAATAGGAGCGTGTTCTCTGGAAGAACCGCAGCCGAAATTAAATCCTGCCACCATAATATCACCTTGTTTTACACGTCCTGAAAAGGTTGTATCAAGATCTTCCATACAGTGTGAAGCAAGCTCTTTTTTGTCGCTTGTATTCAAGTATCTTGCAGGAATAATAACGTCTGTATCAACGTTATCGCCGTATTTAATAACTGTTCCTTCAAACTTCATGATTACAGTACCTCCTTAGGTTCGGCAATTTTACCGGCAATTGCGGAAGCTGCCGCTACAGCCGGACTTGCAAGATAAATTTCAGAGTCAATATGACCCATTCTGCCTACAAAGTTACGGTTAGTAGTTGCAACAGCCTTTTCGCCTTCAGCCAGAATACCCATATATCCGCCCAGACACGGTCCGCATGTAGGAGTTGAAACAACTGCTCCTGCCTCAATAAAGATTTTCAGAAGTCCCTGTTCCATAGCTTCAAGATAAATTTTCTGAGTTGCGGGAATGATGATAGTTCTTACGTTCTTCGCAACCTTTTTGCCATTCATTATCTCAGCGGCGATCTGTAAATCTTCAAGTCTGCCGTTTGTACATGAACCGATAACGACCTGATCTATTTTAATATCGTCTATTTCATCGACTGTATGTGTGTTTTCTGGAAGATGAGGGAAGGAAACTGTCGGTTTAATCTTGCTTAGATCAATTACATATGTTTCATCATAAACAGCATCATCGTCAGCCTTGTAAACAACAGGTTCTCTGTCACTGTGTTCCTTTACGTATTCGATAGTTTTATCGTCAACTTCAAAAATACCGTTTTTAGCTCCGGCTTCAATTGCCATATTAGCCATGCAGAGTCTGTCGCTTACTGAAAGACTGTGAAGTCCTTCACCGGTAAATTCCATTGAACGGTACAAAGCGCCGTCAACGCCTATCATACCGATAATATGCAGAATAACGTCCTTGCCCGTAACGTACTGATTCAGCTTGCCTTTAAGTTCAAATTTTATAGCGGACGGTACTTTAAACCATGCTTTGCCTGTTGCCATACCGCATGCCATGTCTGTTGAGCCTACGCCTGTGGAGAATGCACCCAATGCGCCGTAGGTACAAGTATGTGAATCCGCACCGATCACTGCATCACCCGATACGACCAGTCCTTTTTCCGGCAGCAGAGCGTGTTCAATACCCATTTCGCCTACGTCATAAAAGTTTGTAATGTCCTTTTCACCGCAGAAATCACGGCACATTTTACACTGTTCAGCTGCTTTGATGTCCTTGTTAGGAGCAAAGTGGTCCATAACCATAGTAACCTTATCCTTGTCAAAGACGTTTTCAGCGCCCAGCTTATTGAATTCCTTTATGGCAACCGGAGATGTAATGTCGTTGCCTAGTACCAGATCGAGGTTTACCAATATCAGCTGTCCTGCTTCGACCTTGTCCAGTCCCGCATGAGCCGCAAGTATTTTCTGCGTCATTGTCATGCCCATTTATATCAGCCTTCTTTCTATTTTATTTTTCTGCTTTCTTAATTCTTAGAAAGTTTATAAAGAAATTTAATTTGTCATTTTCTTTGCTTGTGCAAAGAAAATAACGAAAAGAAACACCCTTCTTTCTTTGTTCACACAAAAGAAAGAAGCAAAGAAAGGTAACGACTGCGTAACCCTTTCAAACTATCACACAAGGTACTCTCCACATACTGTGTTAAGGCAATTTTGCAGCTTGCGTTCTCCGCTTAACTGCACCCATTTTACATGGTGTGAATTTTTTATTTTACGTCTTGCCTTTTATTGGGAGACCTATTAGTTCAGAAACTGTATGACGGATAAAATTTTTTCTTTGCGAGCTTTCTTTTCAAATGAAAAGAAAGCGGTACGTGTTTCTTTGATTCGTTTCTTGTCACGGAACAAGAAATGAATAAAATATAATTTTAGTGAATTTTTTTAAACTTCATCATTTATTTATAATTGCTCCCTTATCCGCTGAGGAAACCATTGAAGCATATCTCTTGAGATATCCTGTTATATTTTCCTTTTTCAGAAGCTTTGTATTTTTCTTTCTTATCTCAAGTTCTTCGTCTGAAATTTCAAGATTTATCGAATAATTAGGAATGTCGATAGAAATAATATCGCCATCCTGAACGTATGCGATAGTACCGCCGCTTACAGCCTCCGGTGAAACATGACCGATTGCCGCACCTCTTGTAGCACCGCTGAAACGTCCGTCAGTAATAAGAGCAACGTCCTTATCAAGTCCCATACCGGCAATAGCGGAAGTAGGAGAAAGCATTTCCCTCATGCCCGGACCGCCTGAAGGTCCTTCATAGCGAATTACAACCACATCGCCCTTTACGATTTTACCGCCCTTGATAGCTTCAATAGCTTCTTCTTCGCTGTTGAAAACCTTTGCAGGACCTGAGTGCTTAAGCATTTCAGGTGCAACTGCGCTTCTCTTTACAACGCATGCGTCAGGAGCAAGGTTTCCTCTGAGTACTGCAATACCGCCTGTTTCGCTGTAAGGATTATCAATAGGTCTGATGACCTCGGGATCTTTGTTTACAACTCCCTTGATATTTTCGCCCATTGTCTGACCTGTTACAGTCATAACGTCAGTATTAATAAGTCCCTTCTTGTTAAGCTCGTTGAGTACCGCATATACGCCGCCTGCTTCGTTTAAGTCCTCCATATATGTATGACCTGCCGGAGCAAGGTGACAAAGATTAGGAGTTTTAGCGCTGATCTCATTAGCCATATCAAGATTGATCTTAATTCCGCACTCATTTGCAATCGCAGGCAGATGAAGCATACTGTTAGTTGAACAGCCCAGAGCCATATCAGCGGTAAGAGCATTCTGAAAAGCCTTTTCAGTCATGATATCCAGAGGACGGATATTCTTTCTTACAAGCTCCATAACAGCCATTCCGGCTTCCTTGGCAAGCTTGATTCTTTCGGAATAAACCGCAGGAATAGTACCGTTTCCACGGAGTCCCATACCTAAAACTTCAGTAAGGCAGTTCATGGAATTTGCAGTATACATACCCGAACATGAACCGCATGTAGGACAAGCTTTATTTTCGTATTCTTCAACGTCTTCAAGACTCATTTTGCCTGCGGCATATGAACCTACAGTTTCAAACATAGTTGAAAGACTTGTTTTCTTACCCTTTACATGTCCTGCCAGCATAGGACCGCCGCTTACGAATATTGTCGGCACGTTTACTCTTGCCGCAGCCATTAATAGTCCGGGTACGTTTTTATCGCAGTTGGGAACCATAACAAGTGCGTCAAAATGATGAGCAAGTGCCATACATTCTGTGGAATCGGCGATAAGATCTCTTGTTACAAGCGAATATTTCATTCCCTGGTGACCCATAGCAATACCGTCGCAGACAGCGATTGCAGGGAACACCACAGGAGTACCTCCCGCCATAGCAACGCCCATTTTAACGGCGTCAACAATTTTATCTATATTCATATGTCCCGGTACGATCTCATTGTATGAAGAAACGATACCGACAAGCGGACGCTTCATTTCTTCTTTAGTCATACCGAGAGCATTAAACAGTGAACGCTGAGGAGCTTTGTCAACTCCGTCGCAGTAAAAATTACAACCCATTGTTTTATACCTCGTTTTATCTTATAAATATCCAAAAATCTTTAAAATATCAGTAAAAAATCAAACTGCTTTCCCGACTTTGTAAATCAGGAAAGCAGTAATTCACACACAGTCCGATTACATTTACAATCGGAGATATATAATTTATTAATTATGTATCTGACAGTTTATCAGTTGTTGATAAACTTATCTTCTTCGTTGTTCCAGCTGTAAAGCTTACGGATCTCTTCGCCAACCTTTTCAGACGGGTGTTCAGCTGCAAGCTTTCTCATAGCTCTGAAGTGAGCCTGACCGCCGGCCGGTGACATGTCGAGGAGGAATTCCTTAGCGAATGAACCGTCCTGAATGTTTTTCAGAATCTGCTTCATAGCCTTCTTTGTATCCTCTGTGATGATCTTAGGACCTGTAATATAGTCGCCGTATTCGGCAGTATTTGAAATTGAATATCTCATACCTGCAAAACCGCTCTGGTAGATAAGGTCAACGATAAGCTTCATTTCATGGATACATTCAAAGTAAGCGTTTCTTGGATCGTAGCCTGCTTCAACCAGTGTTTCAAAACCTGCCTGCATAAGAGCGCATACGCCGCCGCAGAGAACAGCCTGTTCACCGAAGAGGTCAGTTTCTGTTTCTGTTCTGAATGTTGTTTCAAGCACGCCTGCTCTTGCACCGCCGATTGCACAGCCGTAAGCCAGAGCCATATCCTGAGCCTTGCCTGTAGCGTCCTGAGCTACTGCAACTAAGCAAGGAACGCCCTTGCCTGCCTGATATTCTGAACGTACTGTATGACCGGGTCCCTTAGGAGCGATCATAGTAACGTCAACGTCTGCCGGAGGAACGATCTGACCGAAGTGGATAGCAAAACCGTGAGCGAACATAAGCATATCGCCGGACTTAAGGTTTGGTTCGATATCCTTCTTATACATAGCAGCCTGCTTTTCATCATTGATAAGGATCATGATGATATCTGCCTGCTTTGCAGCTTCAGCCGCTGTAAATACTTCAAAGCCCTGCTTTACAGCCTTATCCCAAGACTTGCTTCCTTCATATAAACCGATAATAACTCTTGCGTTGTCGCCGAGAGATTCCTTTGCATTAAGAGCGTGTGCATGACCCTGACTTCCGTAACCGATAACGGCGATTGTCTTGCCGAAAAGTAAACTTAGATCACAGTCTTCCTGATAAAAGACTTTTGCTGAATTTTCCATTATAAAGACTCCTTTTATAATATGATTTTTATCGGGCGTTTTACTTATCTGAGGTTCAGTCACATCCCAGACAGTTTCCGCCTCTTTCAAGAGCTACAAGACCTGTACGGCACATCTCCATTATGCCGTATGGCTTTACAAGCTCAATAAAAGCGTTGATTTTAGAACTTTCTCCGGTGATTTCAACACAAAGTGCGTCGGGAGAATAGTCTATGATTTTTGAACGGAATACGTCTACCGCAGAAAGAACATCCTGTCTTGTAGCGGAATCGTTTTTAATTTTTATAAGAAGCAGTTCACGGGTAACGGTTTCGTCTCTTTCCATGACTTCTACCTGTTTTACATCGTGAAGCTTGTCAAGCTGTTTTATGATCTGAGTTTTAGAGTACTCATCCCCCATCATAGAGATGGTTATTCTTGAAAATTCCGGAGACTGTGTTTCACCTACAGTAAGAGTATCAATATTGAATCCTCTTCTGGTAAACATGCTTGAAACTCTGGTTAGTACGCCGAATTTATTGGCTACCAAAATACCGAATACATATTTTGTCATCAGATTTCACCTCCGTGAATTTCAGTAATTATATCGTCGATAGAACCTCCCGGAGGAAGCATAGGAAGTACAAATTCATCCTTATCTATCTTGCAGTCGATAACGACAGGTCGCTTTGCGGCAATCGCATCGTCAAGAGCCTTAGATAACTCGTCTGTGTTTTCCGCACGGAATCCCAATGCTCCGAATGCTTCTGCCAGCTTAACAAAATCTGTCTGACGGCAGAGGGTAGTATTTGAGTAGTGCTTGTTAAAGAACAATGTCTGCCATTGTCTTACCATACCAAGTACTCCGTTGTTCATAATTACAACGATTACAGGTGCATTACATGAAACAGCTGTAGCAAGTTCGTTCAGATTCATACCGAAACTGCCGTCACCCGTAAACAGTACCACAGGCTTTTCAGTTGCTATGTAAGAGCCGATCGCAGCTCCCAGACCGAATCCCATAGTACCCAAACCGCCGCTTGATACGAAAGTTCTGGGTTTTTCGAATTTATAGTGCTGAGCAACCCACATCTGATGCTGTCCTACATCTGTTGCAATTACAGCGTCCTCAGGCATTTTTGAATTTACTGTTTCAATAATGTCATAAGGAGACATAACCTCGGATTTTTGTAAACATGCGGATTCTTTTTCTTTCAGCTTTTCGATCTCAGCCATCCACGCCGGATGATCGGCAGGAGATACGGCTGCCATAAGCTTTCTTAAGGTTTCCTTTACGTCTCCGTTAATGCCGAGCTGACTTGTAATGTTTTTGTCAATTTCCGCATTATCAACGTCAATGTGAAGTATATTGCAGTTTCTTACATAAACGTCTTTATTTCCCGTTGCTCTGTCACTGAATCTTGCGCCGATTGCAATTACCAGATCGGCTTCAGCCTGAGCCATAGAAGATGCGTAATGACCATGCATGCCCTGCATACCTAAAAATCTGGGATTTGAAGTAGGTATTGCCGAAACCCCCATCATACTGCATCCGATAGGAGAGTCGATAAGCTCAGAAAAATCCATTACCTCACGGCCTGCATTTGAAGAAATAACGCCGCCTCCGCAGTAAATATAAGGTTTATTTGACGCCGCTATCATTTCAGCAGCTTTTTTAATAATTTCACTGTCCGCTTTCGGCGATTCAAAAGCCGGAGCAACAACTGCATTTTCAAAATCACATGCTGCTATCTGAACGTCCTTAGGCACATCCACCAGAACAGGTCCAGGACGTCCTGATTTTGCAATCCTAAATGCTTCTCTTATTGTATCTGCAAGCTCTGTTACGTCTTTTACTATGTAATTATGCTTGGTGATCGGCAAAGTCACACCGCAGATGTCAACCTCCTGAAAGCTGTCACGTCCCAAAAGATTGCATGGTACATTGCCGGTAATAGCAACCATAGGAACAGAATCCAGATAAGCCGTAGCTATACCCGTTACAAGATTTGTAGCTCCCGGACCCGATGTTGCAATAACAACGCCTGTCTTACCTGTAGATCTTGCAAAACCGTCAGCAGCATGGGCAGCGCCCTGCTCATGAGCAGTAATTATATGTCTGATTCTGTCACGATTTTTATAAAGTTCGTCATATACGTTTATGATCTGACCGCCCGGATATCCGAATACACGGTCGCACCCTTGCTCTACAAGGGTTTCTATTATAATCTGTGCGCCGGTTAATTTCATAATATGATCCTTTCAAAATTAAATTCATTTTGCAGTATGTTAAAAAGCCTGCGGTATTTTCAGCGCAGGACAGTTGCTTTTTTGTTTAACAAATGCCGACTCGGTAAATCGCCGGTTCACCCGGCATTACGCTTTCGTTTGCAGTGATTTTTTGTAAAATCGCCTGAAATGTTCCTTTTTCCAGTTTTTCCGACACCGAATAAACCTCCGTTCCGATAAAATGTTCATACTTTAATATATCATGTAATTTCTGTTGTTTCAAGGGGAAAATATATTTTTGTGAATTATACACATATTAACACCAAAATTACGTCCCTGCGTTTTAGATATTTACAACAGAATTTTATGTATTTATAAATTATACCATAATTTAAGTTCCTTTTCAAGCTTTTTGAAAAAAGCTTGGCAAAAACTTTTATATCGTCTTTAGTCTGATGATTTATTTTTCATAAGACACGACAGGTAAGTACGCAGAGTATTGAAGAAACAATTTCACATTAAAATTCGACATTAAAGTTTTTTGCTTACTTTTCTTCAAAATTTTTCCTCAATCCTCTGTTTACTTGCCTGTCGAGCCTTATGAAACAAGTTCTATTGTACTAAAGACGGAATAAAAGTTTTTTTCTTACTTTTTTTCAAATTTTTTCTTTTATTCTTTGCAAAATCAACTTTGCGAGTCTTTAAAAAGAAAATCAAGTCAATGAAATTCAGAATAAAAGTTTTTTGCTTACTTTTTTTCAAAATTTTTTCTTTTATTCTTTGCCAAATCAACTTTGCGAGTCTTTAAAAAGAAAATCAAGTCAATGAAATTCGGAATAAAAGTTTTTTGCTTACTTTTTTTCAAAAAAGTAAGTGTTGCATTGGGTTAACAAATTTGCTAAAACAACGCAAATGGGGTATAATTATACAATATTAGAAAATACGTTTCAATTTACAGCGGAACGGCGGTGGACATAATTAAAAAAGTAGAAATTTTTACAGACGGCGCATGCAGCGGAAATCCAGGTCCGGGCGGATACGGAGTAATACTTCGCTTCGGAGAACACACAAAAGAACTTTCCGGAGGAGAACATGAAACGACCAACAACCGTATGGAGCTTACAGGAGTTATTACCGGCTTGTCTGCTTTAAAAGAGCCCTGCGAGGTAACACTCACTACTGACAGCAAATACGTTGTTGACAGTATTACAAAAGGATGGGTTTACGGCTGGCAGAAAAAGGGATGGATAAAATCAGATAAAAAGCCAGCACTTAACGTGGATTTATGGAAACAGCTTCTGCCGCTCCTGGAAAAACATAAAGTTAATTTTGTCTGGGTCAAAGGACATGCCGGACATCCGGAAAATGAAAGATGCGATCAGCTGGCAGTTATTCAGCGTGATCTTAACGCATAAAAAGGAAGGGAAATTCAATGGAAAAAAGATTTGTGTATGCGGACAATGCCGCTACAACAAAGGTTTCAAAACCGGTGTTGGACGTTATGATGCCGTACTTTACCGAGGAATATGGCAACGCTTCAAGTATTTACGCTCTTGGAAGAAGCGCTAAAAAAGCTCTTGAAACTGCAAGAGAAACCGTAGCAAAAGCAATCGGTGCAGAAACCTCTGAAATATATTTTACAAGCTGCGGTTCGGAATCTGATAACTGGGCTATCCGTTCCGTATGCGAAAGACTTGCCGCAAAAGGCAAAAAACATATAATAACATCGGTGTTTGAACATCACGCTGTACTCCATACATGTCAGGCACTTGAAAAACTGGGCTTTGAAGTAACATATCTGCCCGTATATGAAAACGGGATCGTAAAAACAGAGGACGTAAAAAATGCGATACGTGAAGATACTGCGCTTGTTACCATTATGTACGCCAACAATGAGATCGGAACGATCCAGCCTGTTGAAGAAATTGCCACAGTATGCCGTGAAAAGGGCGTTTTGTTCCATACCGACGCAGTTCAGGCTATGGGACATGTGAAAATAGACGTTCATGCTCAGGGAATCGACATGCTGTCACTTTCAGGCCATAAAATACACGCTCAGAAAGGTATCGGCGCACTGTATGTGAGAAAAGGTATTCCTGTAACGAACTTGATTTTCGGCGGCGCACAGGAAAGAAACAGACGTGCCGGAACAGAAAATCTCCCCGCAATCGCCGGATTTGCAAAGGCAATGGAAATTGCCAGTACGGATATTGAAAAAAGAGCAGAAAAAACATCAAAACAGCGTGACAGACTTATTGAAGGTATTCTTAAGCTTCCCCGTACCCGATTAAACGGCGATCCCGTTAAACGACTTCCGGGTACCGTTAATATTTCAATCGAAGGAGTTGAAGGCGAAAGCCTGCTTCTTATGCTTGACTTAAACGGTATATGCGCTTCATCTGGTTCCGCCTGCACATCAGGTTCCCTTGATCCGTCCCATGTTCTTCTGGCTCTGGGATTAAAACACGAGGTGGCTCACGGTTCTCTGCGTCTTTCAATCGGAGACGAGACGACCGATGAGGATATCGACTATATTCTTGAGGTCGTACCGAAAGTAGTTAAAAGGCTAAGAGACATGTCCCCTCTTTGGGAAAGAATATGTAAAGAAGAAACAGTCTGATAAACAGTTATGATTTGGAGGAATTTAAAATGTTATATAGTGAAAAAGTACTTGATCATTTCTCAAATCCAAGAAATGTTGGAGAAATTGAAAACGCAGACGGCGTAGGAGAAGTGGGCAACGCTAAATGCGGAGACATTATGAAAATGTATATAAAAGTGGACGATGGAATTATTTCCGATGTAAAGTTCAAGACTTTCGGCTGCGGTGCAGCTGTTGCAACATCTTCTATGGCTACTGAACTTATAAAAGGCAAGTCAATAGACGACGCTCTAAAGCTTACAAACAAAGCCGTTGTCGAGGCTCTTGACGGACTTCCGGCAGTTAAGCTGCACTGCTCCGTACTCGCAGAACAGGCTATAAAATCCGCTCTTGCCGACTACTACACAAGACAGGGCGTTGATCCTACTCCTATTGTCGGGGAAATAGGCGAATGTGAGGAATGTCATCACTGATAAAACAAACCGTCCGTAACGGACGGTTTCTTGTTTTTATCTGGAATTCAATAATGACAGAAAATAAATATACTTGACATAAAAGCAAAGATTGTATATAATTAAATAGAATATATAAAAATTATAACAGAGGTGCAGAACAAATGAAGTTAAAGAGATTATTAACAATTTTACTTGCAATTGCCGCTCTTGGCAGCGCTGCGGCATGCAACGGAGACAAGGACTCTGAAAAAAGCGAAAGCGTATCCGAAGAAAGCACAGCGGAAACCTCCGCTGCTGAAGAAACCTCCGGCATTGAAGGACAAACCGTTTATTGGCTGTCCGATTATGACCTGAATCCCGACGGCGGAAACAATAGAAGTATTGCCCTCACTCTTTTTGAAGACGTATACGGCGCTGAGATCGAATGGATCCCAACGACTGAAGATAAAAAATATGAAGATCTGGAAAAACGTATTCTGGGCGGAGAACCTGTTGATATGTTTCCGTATGATCCGTCCGCACTGCCGCAGGGTACTGCCAAAAATCTGTTTCAGCCTCTTGACGACTATATAGACTTTAACGACGAGCTATGGTCAGGTACAAAAGAACTTGCAGACAAGCTTGCTATAAATGGTAATCATTATGCAGTGCCTGCCGGAATAACCAATCCGGTATGCCTTATTTACAGCAGAAAAATGATGAAAGACGAAAAATTTGACGATCCCTATGAACTCTATAAAAAAGGCGAATGGACTTACGATAAAATGCTTGAAATGATGGAAAGCTTCGTTGACGGAGGCGATTCCAGATACGGCTGCGCAGGCGCATGGGTCGGACAGGGAATTATGCAGTCAACAGGTCAGCCTTTTGTTAATTACGACGGTACAAAATTTACAAATAATATGGACAGCAAGGAACTTTCTGAAGCGGGAAAAATAATTGATAAAGTAAGCGATTTGTATGACGATTCATGGTACAGCCGCTTTCCTACTGACGAATCCTTACTTTTCTTAGGAATAGCTCCGTGGGCGCTGGCTGAATCAAACGCTGAAAATCCGGACGCTGATTTGTTTATGGTGCCGTTCCCGAAAATGTCAGGACAGGACGAATATTACATGTCGGCTGATATTTCAGCCAAAATGCTTGCTGCAAATTCCGACAAGGGGGAAGCTGTCGCAGCGTACATAAAATGCGAACGAATTGCGGCAACAGAGGAAAAATATACGGAAGCCGCAAAAAAACAGGCTCTTGAACCTGTCAAGGATTTTGACGGCACCGTAACCAAAACTTTAACGGAAGAACAATATGACTTCTGGCAGGAAATGATAAACTGTGAAAACATTACTCCCGTTATTGACTTAGGCTGCGGTATGGGAAACGTTATGTACGGCGAAACCCTTAATTATGATACCAGAGGTATTATAAACAATCTTTACAACGCTATTATAGCCGGTTACTCCGACGCTCCGTCAACGTGGGAAGAGCTGAGAGATTCATTAAAGAAAACCGCCGATACGGAAATTGAAAAATATAATTGATATTTTTGAAGGACGAGTAAAAAAATTTATTAAAACACTTGATTTTTCAGGAATATTGTGGTATAATACTAAGTAGTATGTATAAAGTAAGCTAAAGACCGGAAATTTCCGGTCTTTCTTATGTATATGGGAGAATTGAATTATGAAAATAAAAAAATTCGGTACAACCGAACAGTTGGTTCACGGGCTTGCCGAACCCATTGCCCATGAAAAAGGACTCCGGATATGGGACGTACGCTTTGAAAAAGAAGGCGCTTCATGGTATCTGAGAGTTTTTATCGACAAGGATTCGGGCGTTACTATTGACGACTGCGAAGCTTTAAGCCGTCCATTAAGCGATCTGCTGGACGAAAAAGACCCTATTAAACAGGGATACTTTCTTGAAGTCGGTTCTGCAGGACTTGAAAGAGAACTCTTAAGGCAATCGCATTTTGAAACAAGCTGCGGAAAGCTTGTGACCGTTAAAATGATAAGACCTATAGAAGGCGTTAAAGATTTTATTGCGGAGCTTTCCGGCTTTGACAAGGAAAAGGTAATGCTTTCATTTCCGGTAAATACCGGAGGAGACGACAGAGGAACAAAAGAAATTCCTCTTGCAGATATTGCACACATAAAATTATATGACGATTTTAATGATTATTTATAAATAAACGGAGGAATAAACAGAAAATGAACAACGGTTTTTTTGAAGCGCTGTCCCTTCTGGGAAGCGAAAACAGCGTCGATACTGAAATAATTGTGGAAAAGGTCAAGTCCGCACTGCTGAAGGCAATCAGAAAAGCTTACCCCGACTGTGAAGACAATATACGCGTGGATATTGATCCGCAGACAAAAAAATTCGATATGTTTATGATCAAAACGGTAGTGGACGACGAGCCTATCGACTACAATGAAATCAATATTGACGAAGCAAGGACTATTGATCCGGCAGCTTACGTGGGAGGTACTGTAGACTATCCTCTGGATGCCGGAAAATTCGGCAGAGCAGCTGCCCAGTCTGCCAAACAGTCGATCAAGGGCGATCTGAGAGAAATCAATCGTGAAAACATACTTAATCAATTTCAGGATAAGGAAAATGAATGCATCACCGCAACGGTTTCCCAGGTTGAACCTGGAAGCGGCGCAATCACCGTAATTTATGACAAAACGGAACTTTATCTTTTCAGAAACGAGCAGATTCCAGGAGAACATTTCAAGGAAGGCGACAAGATAAAGGTTTTTGTTACAGGTATTGCAAACAGGTCTAAAAAGCCTATAATAAAAATTTCAAGAGCTCACAGGGATCTTGTAAAAAGACTCTTCGAACTTGAGGTGCCGGAAATATACGACGGCATTGTTGAAATAAAGTCCATATCAAGAGAAGCCGGAGCACGAACAAAAATCGCAGTATACTCAAGAGATGAAAACGTCGATGCAGTTGGAGCGTGCATAGGTCCTAAGAGAACCAGAATACAAGCAATTGTAAATGAACTTAACGGTGAAAAAATTGATATTATTACTTACAGTGACGATCCCGCTGAATTTATTGCAAGAGCACTTGCTCCCGCAAAGGTTTTAAGCGTTAAAGTATCTGAAGGCGAACTTAAAGAATGTTCGGTTATCGTTCCTAACGATCAGCTTTCGCTGGCTATCGGCAACAGAGGTCAAAACGCTAAGCTTGCTGCTAAGCTTACAGGATATAAAATTGATATAAAACCCGAAATGGAAATTGCAGACAAAACTTCTGAACCCCAACCCGCTGACGAATAAAAAAATTTAAGGTGGTAGGTTTATGAAAACAAAAAAAATACCCCTCAGAATGTGTCTTGGCTGCAATGAAATGAAGCCAAAGAGGGATCTGATAAGAATCGTAAAATCATCAAAGGGAGAAGTTTCCCTTGACTTTACCGGAAAAAAATCCGGAAGAGGCGCATACATCTGCCGTAATGCAGATTGTTTCCGGAAAGCAAAAAAAGCGCGGAGATTCGAAAAAAGTCTTTCCTGCAAAATAGATGAAAGTGTTTATGAGGTGATGGAGAATGAACTCACAGCAGAAAACCGTTAATCTGCTCTCTATATGCCGCAAAGCAGGCAGACTTATCATCGGGTTCGACGCAGTAAAGAACGCTGTTACAGAAGGCGATGTTTCATGTGTTCTCGTATCGGAAGATATTTCACAGAAAACGCTTAAGGAAATTAAATATTTCTGTGGAAATTCAAACACTGATATTATCGGTATTGATATGGATTCCGTCGATATGCACACCTTACTCGGTAAGAAAGTTGTAGTCGCAGCTGTGATTGATTTCGGATTTGGAAAGAGATTCAGTGAACTTGGAACACTGATTCAAGGACGCACTAAAAGAACGTCAAAAAAAGACAACGATGAACCGTAAGGTTTTGCGTTTATATAGATTAAATAATTAATAACAGGAGGGTTTCGCCTATGACCAAAAAGATAAAGCTTGCTGAGGCTGCCAGAGACCTAAAGATTGAAAATCAGGAAATTATAGATCTGATGGAAAAATACGACGGTACAAAGAGAAAGAATACAACATCTCTTTCGGCAGAAGAATTAAATTATATACTGGAGCATTATTCACAGAATAACCAGGTGAAGGATTTTAATGCTTATTTTGAATCCAAAAATAAGCCGATAGAAGAAAAACCTGCTGAAGAAGTAAAAAAGCCTGCCGTAAAAAAGGAAAAACCGAAAAAAGAAAAAGCAGCAAAGAAAACCGAACCTAATAACGAGACACCTAAGGCTAAGAAAGAAATCAAGCCGGCTGAAAGTAAGAAGGAAGCAGTTTCAGTTCCTAAGACTGAAAAATCGGCAGAGAAAAAAATCACTGAAAAATCTGATGCTGAAAAGAAAGCTGATAAATTCAAAAGACCGGAAAAGCCGGTTCAGAATAAAAAGCAAGCCAAACAGCAGCCGAAACCTCAGAAACACGGCGAAAAACAAAAAATCGGTACTGCTATGTCAATGACCGTTGAAACAACAACAGAAAGTAACAGAAGAACTGTCGATACAAGAGGTTCATATGTAAACCTTGACAAATACAACGAAAGATATGAACAGATTGCTCCGGCAAACAAGCATAAGGACAACTATTCATCAAAGAAGCAGAAAATCAATCAGAAATCTGCTCAGAGAAATAAAAATAAATTCTCCAGCAAGAGAGAAACCGAAGCTGAAAAGCTGCGCCGTCTTGAACTGGAACGAGCAAGAAAGCAGCAGCTTAAAGTACTGATTCCTGATGAAATTACCGTCGGCGAGCTTGCTGCAAGACTTAAAGCTACAGCTACAGACGTAATCAAAAAGCTTATGGGTCTGGGAGTTATGGCAACGATCAACGAAGTTATCGACTTTGACACCGCTGCACTTGTTGCCGATGAAATGGGCGCTAAGGTTGAAAAAGAAGTTATCGTAACGATCGAGGAACGTCTTATTGATGACAGCGAGGACGACAGTGCAAACACAGAAGAAAGAAGCCCTGTAGTCGTTGTTATGGGACACGTTGACCACGGCAAAACTTCGCTTCTTGACAGAATCAGACATGCAAATGTAACAGCCTCTGAAGCAGGCGGTATTACTCAGCATATCGGTGCATATCAGGTCAAGGTTCAGGATAAAATGATCACTTTCCTCGATACTCCGGGACACGAAGCGTTTACTTCCATGAGAGCTAGGGGTGCTGACATCACAGATATCGCAATACTCGTTGTTGCGGCTGACGACGGTATCATGCCTCAGACAATCGAATCCATAAACCACGCCAAAGCGGCAAATGTTTCAATTGTGGTTGCGGTAAACAAGATGGACAAAGAAGGCGCAAATGTTGACAGAATAAAACAGGAGCTTACCGAACACGGTCTGGTCGTTGAAGAATGGGGCGGCGACATTATGTGCGTTCCTGTTTCGGCAAAGACAGGCGAAGGCATTGATGAGCTTCTTGAAGATGTTCAGCTTATCGCTGAAATGAAAGAATTAAAGGCTAATCCCGACAGACTTGCTAAGGGCGCTGTTATTGAAGCAAGACTTGACAAGGGCAGAGGTCCTGTTGCGACATTGCTGGTACAAAACGGTACTCTTAAGACAGGAGATGTTATTATCGCCGGTACTGCCGTAGGTAAGGTTCGTGTAATGACAGACTACAATGGCAATAAAATAAATTCCGCCGGACCGTCTGTTCCGGTTGAAATTACAGGTCTTGCAGAAGTTCCGAGCGCAGGAGATACGTTCAACGCAGTTGAAGACGAAAAGCTTGCTAAGGAACTTGTTGAACAGAGAAAGCATGAGGCAAAGCAGGAACAGTTCAAGGCGGTACAGAAGGTTACTCTTGACAATCTGTTCAGCCAGATCGCACAAGGCGATGTCAAAGAACTTCCTATTATCGTAAAAGCCGACGTTCAGGGTTCTGTTGAAGCTGTTAAGCAGTCATTGGAAAAGCTTTCTAACGAAGAAGTAAGAGTAAAAGTCATTCACGGCGGCGTAGGTGCTGTTTCGGAAGGCGACGTTATGCTGGCTTCCGCTTCAAACGCTATCATTGTCGGATTCAATGTTCGTCCTGATCCTGTGGCAGAAGAAAGCGCTAAGCGTGACGGCGTCGACATAAGACTTTACAGGATCATCTATGACGCAATCGAAGAAATCACAACTGCTATGAAGGGCATGTTAGCGCCGAAATTCAGAGAAGTTATTCTGGGTAAGGCTGAGGTAAGACAGGTTTATAAGATCTCAAACGTCGGAGCAGTTGCCGGTTCATATATTACAGACGGTAAGATCACAAGAAATTGTGAAATAAGAGTTGTACGTGACGGCATAGTCGTTGCAGAGGATAAAATCGATTCTCTCAAGAGATTCAAAGACGACGCAAAAGAAGTAGCTAAAGGCTATGAATGCGGAATCAGTCTTGAAAGATTTGCCGATATAAAGGAAGGCGATATCTTTGAAGGATTTATTATGGAGGAATACAGCGAATAATAAGCCAATATTACCGTAATTTTCGGTAATAATAATCCTGCGGGATATCCGTATAAAGGAGATTCATATGTCAAGTTTTAAAGTTGGAAGAATGGGTGAAGACATAAAAAGAGAGCTTACAGCGATTTTTCGTGAACTTAAAGACCCCAGAATCGCTGAGTTTATTACCATTGTCAGAGTGGATCTGTCAAACGATCTCTCACACTGCAAGGTTTACATTTCCTGTTTTGACGGCATTGAAAAGGCAAGGGAATCCGTTAAGGGACTTACAAGCGCCTCCGGATTTATAAAGCGGGAGCTGTTTCACAGGCTTCCTATGAGAAAAAGTCCGGAACTTAAGTTCATAGCCGATGATTCCATTGAACACAGCGCCGAAATAAATGAAAAGCTTAGAGGACTTTGATTGCTTAACAAAGTCCTTAAAGGGGAGTGAAATTCTGGTATTGACCGGAGGAGATTTATGAAAATAGATTTTAATGAAGCCGCCGAAATGCTGAAGAACTGCGGTGACGCTTATATACTGATCCATCAAAGTCCCGACGGAGACTGTACTGGCTCCGGAACTGCTCTTTACCACATTCTTAAATATCTGGGCAAAAGAGCAAGAGTAATTTGTTCTGATGAAATACCCAAAAGATATGATTTCATGCGAACAGGTTACAATGACGAGGAATTTGAACCGAAATTTATAATTGCAGCTGACGTTGCCGATATTAATCTGCTGGGGAAATACAAGGATATTTACGGGGACAAAATCAATCTCTGTATTGACCATCATATATCAAATACTGATTACGCTGAAAAAACGCTTGTATGCCCTAACGCTTCTGCGGCATGCGAGGTAGTGTATGAGCTTATAAAAATACTGAATATTCCTCTGACGAAAGATATAACAAAGTGTATTTATACGGGTATAGCTACAGACACCGGATGTTTCAAGTATGAAAATACTACCGCACGGTGTCACGAGATCGTTGCAGAACTGAAAAGAAACTGTCCTGTAAATTTTGCAAAGATTAACCGTGAAATGTTTGATGTTAAAAGCAAGGGCAGACTTAAAATTGAACGTGCGGTAACGGATATAATGGAATATTATCTTGACGACAAGCTGACAATGATATGCGTAACCAGCGACATCTTAAATAAAATGAAGGTCGATGCGTCCGAGCTTGAGGGTCTTGCGGGAATACCTCTTCAGGTAGAAGGCGTAGAGGTAGGCGTTACCATCAAACAAAAGGACGAAAACAGCTACAAAATTTCCATGCGTTCAGCTAACAACGCAAACGTATCGGATATCTGCGCCTCCATGGGAGGAGGCGGTCATGTAAAAGCTGCCGGCTGTCTGCTTCACGGTACTCTTGACGAAGTAAAAAAACAAATTGTAGACGCCGTTGCAAAGGGAATAAAATCATGTTAAACGGAATAATCTGCGTAAACAAACCGGAAGGATTCACCTCCTTTGACGTTATTGCAAAGCTCAGAGGAATTCTCAAGATGAAAAAGCTAGGACACTCCGGAACTCTTGATCCTATGGCTACAGGCGTACTCCCTGTTTTTGCCGGAAGCGCTACCAAAGCAATAAGTATTCTTCCCGATACGGATAAAAGCTATCTTGCAGGATTTAAACTTGGTATCGTTACCGATACGGAGGATATCACAGGAAAGATTCTGAAAGAATGTCCTGTTTCAGTCAGTAAAGAGGAAATTGAAAAAAACGCTGAAGCTTTCCAAGGAAATATAAGTCAGACTCCGCCCATGTATTCGGCAGTGTCTGTCGGCGGAAAACGACTTTATGATCTTGCAAGAAAAGGAATAGAAGTAGACAGACCCTCACGTGAAATAACAGTTTCCAAATTTAATATCTGTGATTTTAACGAGGAAACAGGCGAAGGACATATTGATATAACCTGCTCAAAGGGTACTTACGTTCGAACACTCATTAATGACATGGGACAGAAGCTTGGCTGCGGAGCAGTAATGACTTCTCTTGTGAGAACAAAAGCCAACGGTTTTTCCCTTGATGATTGTTTTACGCTTGAGGAAATCGAAAAGCTCAGAGATGAAAACCGACTTGATTCTGCAATAAAAAGTACAGAAAAGCTGTTTTTGGCACTGCCGTCCTTAACACTGAACAGTAAGAAAACTCAAATGTACAAAAACGGCGTTAAGCTCAGACTTAATGAGCTTGAAGGCTTTGACGGAAAAGAACAGTATAGAATTTATTCCGCTGAAAATGTTTTTCTGGGTATCGCAAAAGCAGACACGGAAAATAATATTTTAAGAGTATTAAAAAACCTCAGTCAGGAGAGTGACGCTTAAATGACTGTTATTACCGAAAACAGTATTGCTGAACCGACTGCTGTTGCTCTGGGGATATTTGACGGAGTTCATGCCGGACATAAACTGATAATCAGAAAAGCCGTTAAGTGTTCTGAGAAAGGACTTGTTCCGGCAGTATTTACCTTCGATGTGGATTCAATATCCCAAAAACACGGGAAAGAATACGAATATATTTTCAGTGAAAATTATAAGCATAAAATACTTGAAAATATGGGCGTAAAATATACTTATTCTCCTAAAATGACAGATATCTGCAAAATGAACGGTGAGGAGTTTGCATACCGTATACTTTGCAGAAAAATGAATGCAAAAACAGTCGTCTGCGGAGAAAATTTCCGTTTCGGAAAAAATGCGGCATGGGGAGTAACCGAACTTATGAAATTCGGTGAAAAATACGGCTTTGAGGTTATTGCTGAAAGTCTTACGGGTGAGAACGGTACTGCTTATTCTTCTGAGTATTTCAGAACTATGCTGAAAGAAGGCAAGGTAGACAAGCTTTATACTCTGGGTATGGGAATGTACGCCGTTTGTTCAGAAGTTGTGGGCGGAAACCGTATCGGGCGAACCCTTGACTTCCCTACTATAAATCAGCAGTTCGGTGAAAAACAGCTTGTACCAAAAAGAGGAGTTTACAGTACGGTTACTCTTATTGACAATAAAACTTATAACTCGATAACAAATATAGGCGTAAAGCCTACCGTTGAAAAAGACATCAAACCTCTTGCAGAAACTCATATACTGGATTTCAGCGGAAATTTATACGGAAAAGAAATTGAAGTAAGATTTAATAAATTTATCAGAGACGAAAAAAAATTCAGCTCTCTTGATGAACTTAAAATCCAGATAAAAAAAGACATTGAATATGTCAGACAGCAGTCGGAAATGTCTGAACTGCATAGACTTTAAGGAAAGGATTGAATTGAAATGTCAGACGCAAAAAAAGTCAGAACCAGATTTGCACCAAGTCCTACGGGATATATGCATATAGGAAATCTGAGAACTGCTCTTTATACTTATCTTATTGCAAAGAAAAATAACGGAAGCTTCATTTTAAGAATCGAGGATACCGACCAGGAAAGATACGTTGAAGGAGCTGTTGACGTTATTTACAGTACCTTAAAAAAAGCGGGTCTTAAATGGGACGAGGGTCCTGACGTAGGCGGTGAATACGGTCCTTACGTTCAGTCTGAAAGAATGGGTATGTTTAAGGACTACGCTTTAAAGCTTGTTGAAAGCGGTCATGCTTATTACTGCTTCTGCGACAAGGACAGACTTGACGAAGTCAGAAAAATTCAGGAGGCTTCACATATCGCTCCAATGTATGACAGGCACTGCCGCAATCTTTCAAAGGAAGAGATCGAGGAAAAGCTTGCTGCCGGAGTACCTTACGTTATAAGACAAAAAATGCCGCTTGAGGGTACTACAACATTCCATGATGAGATTTACGGCGATATCACTGTTGAAAATTCGACCCTCGACGACCAGATACTCATCAAGACGGACGGTATGCCGACCTACAACTTTGCAAACGTTGTAGACGACCATACCATGGGAATAACTCACGTTGTAAGAGGCAACGAATATCTTTCCTCAACGCCTAAATACAATCTGCTGTACGATGCATTCGGCTGGGACGTACCCGTTTATATTCACTGTTCCCCTGTTATGAAGGACCAGACTACAAAGCTTTCCAAGAGAAACGGCGATGCTTCGTTTGAAGATATAATCGCTAAGGGATTTCTTCCGGAAGCAGTCGTAAACTTTATCGCACTCTTAGGCTGGGCGCCAAAGGGCGAAGAGGAAATTTTCACTCTTGACGAGCTTGCCGAACATTTTGACATAAGCGGAATTTCAAAGTCTCCGGCGATATTCGATCCTGTAAAGCTCAGAGCAGTAAATGCGGCACATATTAAAAGAATGACTCCGGAAAAGTTTTTAGAACACGTAACTCCTTATATAAGACAGTCAGTAAAAAGAGAAGACATTGATCTTCCTCTGCTGGCTTCAATACTCCAGACCAGAACGGAAGTTTTCAACGATGTTCCTGAAATGGTTGATTTTATTGATGAGCTTCCCGATTATGATAATTCAATGTACTGCCACAAAAAGATGAAAACAAATGAAGAAACTTCCTTAGAAGCTTTAAAAGCTGTACTGCCTGTTCTCGAGGCTCTTGAGGACTGGAACGCTGAAAGTATTCACAAAGCGCTCTTTGACCTTATTGCTAAACTTGAAGTAAAAAACGGCTGGCTTCTGTGGCCTGTACGTACTGCCGTTTCAGGCAAGCAGTTTACCCCCGGCGGCGGCGTCGAACTTTGTGCTGTTTTAGGAAAAGAAGAATCGCTTGCACGAATCCGCAAAGGTATAGAAAAGCTTTCATAATGTTTTCACTGTACTGTCACATTATATTACTATAATTATAATCTGCGGATAAGCCGCATAATATAAGGAGGTTATACTTTAAATGATAGAAGTCAGGAATCTCACTAAACACTATGGTGACAAAATAGCTGTAAATGATATCAGCTTTACGGTTGAGGACGGTGAAATTCTCGGATTTTTAGGACCTAACGGCGCCGGAAAATCCACAACAATGAATATGCTGACGGGATATATCTCTTCAACTTCCGGTACGGCGCTTATCAACGGGATCGATATTTTAGACGATCCTATAAAAGCAAAGGCAAACATAGGTTATCTTCCGGAAATACCGCCCCTTTATATTGATATGACTGTAAAGTCTTATTTAAATTTTATTTTTGATCTGAAAAAATGCAAGCTGCCCAGAAAGGCGCATTTATCAGATATCTGCGAGCTTTGTAAAGTCACGGATGTAAAAGACCGTATTATAAAGCATCTTTCAAAGGGATACAAGCAGCGTGTAGGACTGGCTCAGGCATTGATCGGCAATCCGCCGGTTCTGGTACTGGACGAACCAACAGTAGGTCTTGATCCGAAACAGATAATAGAAATCCGTAATCTTATAAAAAAACTCGGAAGAACTCATACCGTTATTCTTTCATCGCACATACTTTCTGAAATCCAGGCGGTATGCGACAGGGTTATTATCATTAACAAGGGCGAAATTGCCGCAGACGATACTGCTGACAATCTTTCAAAGAAAATTTCAGCCGACCATCGTCTTATTGTCCGCATTGAAGGCAAAAAAGACGAAATTCTTTATGAACTCAGAAAAATCCCGGGTATAAAATATGTAAGAGCAGACATGGAACGAGAACCGGGAGTATATGAATATGAAATGGAAGCGGAGGAAGGTACCGATCTCCGCCGTGAAGTAAATAAGGTCGTTCAGGAGCACGGCTGGGCAATTCTGCTTATGAAGTCCAGCGAACTTACCCTTGAAGATATCTTCCTGAAAATCACTATGGGCGAGGGTATTGAACCGCATCTGAACAAACTTAAAGAAACGGACGGAGGTAAAAAGCAATGAGCGCAATTTTCAGACGAGAGCTTGGAGCATTTTTCACATCGGGTATAGCCTATGTATTTCTGGCTGTATTTTATCTTTTAGCAGGATTATTCTTTTACATGTATACCCTGTCGTCAAGCACAACTGATATGTCGGGAATGTTTTCAATGCTTTTTGCAGTAATAATTTTTCTGATTCCTATTCTTACCATGAAATCCTTCAGCGAAGAAAAGAAACAGAAAACCGAACAAGGACTTCTGACCGCTCCAGTAGGACTGGGAGGAATAGTTCTCGGAAAATACTTTGCTACAATTTTAATGTACATATTCGGAGTAAGTATTGTACTTATCTATGCTCTTATCATAAGCTATTTCGGTTCTGTTGACTGGGGAATCCTGTTTTCAAATTATCTGGCTCTGATTCTTTTGGGCGCTGCGTTTATCGCAATCGGAATGTTTATTTCCTCACTGACAGAAAATCAGGTGGTAGCGGCAGTAGGCGGCATTTGCAGTCTGTTGTTTTTATGCCTGGTTGATATTCTGACAAACTACATAAGCATTGATTTTATAACTGATTTCCTGAATTCAATTTCATTTTACAATAAGTACTATGAATTTACATGCGGAATATTCAATCTTTCAAGCGTACTGTTCTATATCAGTACTGCTGTAATATTCAATTTCCTGACTGTCAGGGTATTTGAAAAGAGACGCTGGAGTTAAGGAGGATAACAAAAATGAGTAAAGAAACAGCTAAAGAACCAAAGAAAAAAAAGTCTTTTAATAAAAAGAAACTGAAATACGGTTCTGTTGCAACTGTAATAACAGTCGTATTTATTGCCGTTATTGTCTTTATAAATCTGATCGCAGGTATTCTTACAGAAAGAAAGGGTCTGAAGCTTGACCTGACGCCGGAAAAATACTATGACATTTCACAGCAGACTATTGATTATGTAAGCTCAATAGATAAAGACGTCGAAATTGCCGTATTTGATAACGAATCAAATTACCACAGTAATACATATTATAAAATGGTTCTTGAAACTCTGAACAAATTAGTCCAGTATTCCGATCATATTACCTACAATTTTTATGATACAACCAAGAATCCCGACGCTGTAAATAAATATGCCGCTAACTATAACGGCACTATCTCAATGGATAATATAGTTATAGCCTCCGGTGACAGAGTTAAGGTACTGTCAGTATCCCAGGAGCTGTTTGCCTACACAACAAATTCATATTACGGTACCTCGGCTCTTTCCGGATATAAAGGCGAACAGGAGCTTTTGTCGGCGATTATGAGCGTTACGGACGCGAACCCCAAAACGGCGGCATTTATTACAAAATATAACGGTTCCGCAATTTTCGGAAGCGAAACGGTTTCTGCAATAACAACCTTTGCCGAGCTTATGACCAAAAACGGATACGAACTGGTATTTACCGATATTATTGCAGACGAAATTTCACCGGAGGATTACGACCTTGTGGTACTTCCGGCGCCCGCTACCGATATTCCGGAAGACAGTATAAAAAAGCTTGAAGATTTTCTCTATAACGGCGGAAACCTTGATAAAAACCTGATATATATTGCAGATACGTCACAGCGCAAAACTCCGAATATTGACGAATTCCTTGAAATCTGGGGAATTGAAGTGGGAGGAAATCAGGTTATTGAATCTGAAGATAAAATGACTCAGCAGGTTAACGTAGTAAGAAACACAATGGATATGAATCAGGCTCTTAAAGCTCCGATTGTAACAGCTTCCGACGAAACATTCAGTGAAGGACTGTCAAATACAAAGCTGCCGATAATAGCGCCTATGACACGAAACATTAATCTTCTTTTCGACGCCAATGTTGACAGAACTACAACAGCGCTTCTTTCAAGCTCTGAATCCTCTTTGCTCTATCCGCTGAATCTCACCGAAGCAGACGACAGCTCTCAGCTTGATTTAAACGGTGAATCATCAGAATCTGAGGATACAACTCAGGCAACAGAAGAAACTGAAGAATTTGACGCTTCAAATGCTGAAAAAGGTTCAAACGTAGTTATGGCGCTTGCTACCAAGTCCAATACCGACAGCGAAAAGGTAACCCACACCAACAACATGCTGGTAATCGGCGGTGCGTCAATGATCGATACACGCCTTACAACAGGTTCAACTTATAATAATGCTGAATTTATTATGAACGCCGTAAATAAAATCTGCGGCAAGGAAAATTCAGCAATTATAGCCGAAAAGAATCTTGGCTCTGAAACAATTGATATTACCGTTTCACAAGCTGCCGCAATCCGCAGAGTTGTAATGTTTGTAATACCTATTATAGTAGTAATATGCGGTGTTGTTGTATTTATAAGGAGAAGAAACCGATGAAAAAAAATATCAAAGCCGTTCTGGCATGTACTGCCGCATTAGTCATTGCCGGCGGCGGATATGCAGTTCTGATGCTTACAGGAGCCAACGAAGATTCTGGAAATTCTTCCACTTCATCAATTGCTGAAAATTCTATATCTGTTCCGACAGAACTGTTCAGCTTTGAAAAAACTGATATAATATCAGTTTCCGCTGAAAATGCCGGTGGCGGCTTTGAAGCACTTCCCGTCGGCAAGCCGGCTGAGGACGGTACGGTAACGCTTACGATAAAAGGTCTTGAAGATCTTGATATAAATTATACCCTGACTTCTTCAATTTTAAACAGCTCTGCGGCTTTGTCATCAGAATCAACCGTGGAAGAAAATGCGTCAGATTTAGACAAATACGGTCTGACTAATCCTCAGGCAAAGGTTACTGTCAAATCAAACGCTGAAACCAAAACGCTTCTTATAGGAAACGAATCCCCTGAAAGCGGTAAAACATATTGTATGGCTGAGGGTGAAAATACAGTTTATCTGGTTTCCACTTCAAACGTAAGCGTATTTGCAAATTCAGCAACTTCCTTTGTATCGACAACTCTTCTGGCAAACTCCTCCGACGGAAATAATCCCACGGTAGATACAGTTTCTATAAGCCGCAGCGATCTGGATTATGATATTGTTCTGGAATATGATAAATCTACCGATGACGACGATACTAAGAGCGGTACTCTTTCGACTCATTATATGACAAAGCCTGTATTTGCATATCTTGACGTTGAAAAATCCCAGAACGCAGTAAACGGATTTTTCGGACTCAGCGCTTATTCGGTAATATCTGCACATCCGTCAGAAACAGAAATCAAATCGGCAGGTCTCGACGATCCTTTCTGTACAGTTAAAATGAAAACTCAGGACGGCGACAGCTATACGTTAAAGCTTGGAAATGAAATGGACATTGACGGCGTAAAATATTATCCTGCAATGTTCAATGATAACGATGTAATATATGCTGTCAGCAAAGAAAATTTATGCTGGGCAGACCTTCAGCCGGGAGATATCACTTCAAAAATGGTATTCGGTACTCTTGTTTGGGATATCGGCAAGCTTGATATAAGCGTTCAAGGCGGCGAAACGGTAAGTTTTGAAGGCAGCGGAACTTCCGAAGATGATTACAAGGCAGTTAAGAACGGTGTTGAATGCGATACGGAAAGATTCCGTACCTTCTATACGTTCCTGCTTAAAACTTCAGCCGAAGAGTTTATAATCGATGAAGAACCCCAGGGAGAACCGACAGTTACAGTCTACCTTGAAACCCAAGACGGAAAAACCAAACAGACTGTTGAATTCTACAAGTCCGAAGGCAAAAAAACACTTATTAGTGTAAACGGTGTACCGTGTTTCAAATGCCGTACCGCATATGTCGATCTGCTGATCGAAAATCTGTCCAAGTTTGACACAAGCGAAGAATTTATTATGAACTGGTAACGTAATGCGACAAAAATTACGTAAGAACTTTGATATAATTAAAATAATGTATACAAAAGGAGGGTTACAATGGATAAAAGCTTTTTTACATACAAGGGATTTCCTCTTGTAAGACATGAAGATGTTATATATTACGGCAATATGTCGGATGATTATGTCGTAATGCTGAAAATTCTTAATAAAAAGAAAGTACATGATATAGATGTCGCAAGCAAAATAAAAGTATATCAGATGTCTACCGACCTGACGCTGCCGCCTAATCAGGCAGTTACTAAAACAAGCGAAAAAGAAAGTCTGTACGAGGCTTTGGATCTCGCAAATGCATGGCTTTCAAGAACTGCTAAACATTAAAAAAAAGGACGCTTTTTAAGCGTCCTTACTTTTTTGAAAAAAAGTAAACAAAAAACTTTTATGCCGAATTTTATTGACTTGATTTTCTTTTTAAAGACTCGCAAAGTTAATTTTGCAGAAAATAAAAGAAAAAGATTTTGAAATAAAGTAAGCAAAAAACTTTTAATTCGTCTTTAGTCTGATGATATATTTTATATAAGGCTCGACAAGCAAGTAAAAAGAAAATAGAATGTAAAAGACCTTATATTAAAGCCGACGCATGTCTTGTCACATGACACCCTATATTCACAGCAACAGGCAGACCTGCAATATGAGTAGGCGCTTGTTCAATATTTACACACAGAGCAGTAATTTTGCCGCCGAATCCCTGAGGACCGATACCCAGCTTGTTAATTTGCTCAAGCATTTTGTCCTCCAGATCCTTGTAAAGCTTTTTAGGATTTCTAATAGCAGTATCACGACACAAAGCTTTTTTGGCAAGATAAGCACAGTGCTCAAAATTACCGCCGATACCTACGCCTATAACCATAGGCGGACATGGATTGCTTCCTGCCTTTGAAGCAGTTTCGGTTACAAATCCCACAATATCCTCAAGGGACGCGGACGGCGTAAACATTTTTAATGCCGACATATTTTCACTTCCAAAGCCTTTTGGACAAACGTCGATTTTTACCTTGTCTCCTGACACTATTCTCGTATGCACAACAGGCGGCGTATTGTCCCCTGTATTGACTCTTTCAAGAGGATCGCCAACGATGGAGCATCTTAAATACCCTTCGGTGTACCCTCTTGACACACCCTTGTTAATAGCATCTTCAAAACTTCCGCCTGTAAAATGAACGTCCTGACCTATCTCCATGAAAATTACAGCCATTCCCGTATCCTGACAAATCGGAATATTTTCAGCCTTAGCGGCATTAATGTTTGCTTTAAGATCCTCAAATACTGCTTTTCCGGCAGGAGAAATTTCCAGCTCAGCACAGCTTTGAATTTTATCTTCAAGACTTTTCGGTAAGTGAATATTTGCACTTATACATAAATCTCTTATAGTATTTTCTATTTCAGACACATTTATCTCACGCATTTTTTCAACAGTCTCCTTTTGTATTGTTTAAAACTTTGCCATTGATCATGACCAGTTCAGGATCATTCATAATGTCAAGAGGATTTCCGCAGTAAAGCTGTAAATCAGCGTCTTTGCCTACGGCAATTGAACCCGTTGTATCATCAATTCCGGCAATTTCAGCAGCATTAATTGTTATTGCTTCCAGTGCACTGTCGGAGTCCAGTCCGCCCTTGACAGCCATTGCGGCAGACGCAGGAAGATACTGGATGGGTATAACCGGATGATCGGTGCAGATAGAAGTTTTAACCCCGTTTTTGACAAGCTCCGCTGTATTTTTCAATTCAAGACCTTTCATTTCCGGCTTGCATCTGTCGCATATAACCGGACCGGAAATTGCCGATAGCTTTTCAGTACCTAAAATATCCGCAATAAGATGCCCTTCAGTGGCATGTACAATCACAAGCTTCAGATCAAATTCCTTTGCGATCCTTACTGCCGTAAACATATCGTCGGCACGGTGGCAATGAAAATGAGCGGAAATCTCCCTCCTGAGCAGCGGAATAAGCGCATGATTTTTCGGATCGAATTCAGGCATATCATTGTTTTCTTTGTCGCTTTCATATGCGTCAATATCCGCAAGATAACGCTTTGCTTTAGTAAGTCCCTCACGGATCAGAGCAGCCGTAGCCATTCTTGTAACCGGAGTTTCATCTCTGTCATTGTAAACTCTCTTTGGATTTTCTCCCAGAGCAAATTTTATCCCCACAGGCTTTATGATCATATCGTCAACACGTCTGCCATAGGTTTTGACAGCGATTATCTCACCGCCGCAGGGATTAGCGCTCCCCGGAGCGACAACAGCGGAGGTAATTCCCCTTTTATACGCCTCTTCAAAGCATCTGTCCATAGGATTAATGCCGTCAATAGTTCTAAGCTGAGGGGTAAAGGGATCTGTAGCTTCATTACAGTCGTCTCCTTCAAAGTCGATGCCGTTTTCAATAATTCCAAGATGAGTATGAGCGTCAATAAATCCGGGAATCAAAAGCTTTCCCTGACCGTCCAGATCCTCTGTACCGACAACATCAGGACTTCCCTCTTCAACAGCAATGATTTTACCGTTTTCAATTTCAATCCAGCCGTTTTCTATGGACCGTCTCTTTTCCATTGTTTTTATCTGCACATTATATATTTTCATAAATGTTCTCTCATTTCTTCAGTTTAAGACTTTGAATTATATATTTTGAAATTTCCATAGGAGTACCGCTGCAATCTACACGCATTCCCGAATTTTTAAGATACTTCGGATATCGTTCATTGTAAAGCTCTTCAAGCTGTTCTTTGGTACGGCTTGCGGCGATCGGTCTGTTGGAATCTCCTGCAATACGTTTATAGCATATTTCAAAAGGTGTGTCAAGAAACAATACCGTACCGTTTTCAGCGGCATTTTTTCCGTTTTGTTCATTAAGCATTGCTCCGCCGCCGCAGGAAACTATTCCTTTAAAGCTTCCAAGTTCAATTATAAGGTCAGATTCCATTTGGCGAAAATGTTTTTCGCCCTTAGTTTCAAAAATTTCAGGTATTGACATTCCTGCTTTTTTTACAATAAGCTCGTCCATGTCACAGTATCCGCAACCCAGCAGCTTAGCAAGATTTTTACCTATAGTAGTTTTACCGCAGCCCATAAATCCGCATAAGAATATAGCCATAATTTCCTCCTATTTAAAATCCCTGTTAACGATTTCAACGGATTCATTTATAATTTTGTCGATCTGTTCTTTTGTGTAGCTGTCACCGTCCCAGATTTCATGTGCAACAACCGCCTGTAAAACCAGCATCGACATACCGCCAATTGCTGTAATTCCCTTACTTTCCGCAATAGTAACAAGCTTTGTTTTGGTTGGATTGTAAATAGCATCAAATACTGCGCCGCAGTTCCCGATAACTTCTTCCGAAACAGGGCAAGCGTCAGATTTCGGGTACATACCTACCGGAGTGGCATTTACAAGTAAGTCAAATTTTCCCGAAATTTCGTTCATCATAACGATTTTTACAGATATTCGGGGATATTTTTCTCCGATTTCCCTTTTCAGGCAATCCGCCATATCCTGAGCTTCAGGAATAATTGCCATAGTAATATCAGCGCCGTGACGTGCCGCTTCAATTGCCATCATTCTGCCTACTCCCCCGCAGCCCAACAGCAGAACTTTTCCGCCTAAAGCATTTTCAGGTACGGAACGCAGAAAACCGTCGCAATCAGTATTGTACCCCGTCAGTACACCGTCTTTACCGCAAATACAGTTTACGGAATTGTACCTTAAGGCGCTTTGGTCAAGCTTATCCACATAATCTATTACAGGTACTTTATGAGGGATTGTAACGTTAAGACCTGTAACACTTTTTAATAGCTCAGGCAGTTTTTCCTTTAGACTCTCCGGAGGAATATCTTCCAAAGTATACTCAGCCTGTCGGCCTGCCTCTTCAAAAAGTCTTTTATGTATAAATGGGGACATGGAGTGTCCCAGCGGATGACCTATTAAAGCATATTTTTTCATTGGTTTACTCCTTTCTCCAGCTTTTTGAAAAAAGCTGGGCAAAAACTTTTATTCCGAATTTTATCGACTTGATTTTCCTTTTAAAGACTCGCAAAGTTACTTTTGCAGAGAATTAAAGAAAAAGATTTTGAAAAAAAGCTGGGCAAAAACTTTTATTCCGAATTTTATTGACTTGATTTTCCTTTTAAAGACTCGCAAAGTTACTTTTGCAAAGAATTAAAGGATAGCTTTGAGACCAGATTCATCTGAACCCATCTTACTTGGGTGTGAATTTTATGTGCTGCGTCTTGCCTTTTATGGGGTAACCTAATAGTTCAGTAACTGTATGACGGATAAAATTCGGCACTTATGTGCCGCAAGCCCACTGCGGCGTTTGAGCAGGCGCATTTCTTTGGTTCATTTCTTGTTGCGTAACAAGAAATGAACAAGATAAAGTTTTTCTGAAGATTTTTTCAAAATCTTCAAAGAGTTAACGCTGATTCAAGTGTTTTCAGATTTTCAATATTTACAGCAGTAGAACCTTTAAGAGTTTTCTTGACCAGTCCGGTAAGGACTTTATTAGGGCCAAGTTCAATAAATTTATCAATACCGGCACTGCTCATAGCATTTAATTCCGAAGTAAAGCGTACAGGTGAGATCATATGTTTTGCAAGAAGTGAAGGCATATCGGAAAAATCTGTAAGTTCTTGCCCAGTAACATTTGAATAAAACGGTACAGACGGTTCATTAAACTTAATATCCTTAATTGCCTCATAAAATTCCTTTGACGCACTCTCCATCAGCTTAGAATGAAAAGCCGCTGATACTTTAAGAGGTACTGCCCTTGCGCCCTTTTGAGCAAACACTTCCGCCGCCTTATCAGCCGCTTCCTTCTCACCGGCAATTACTGTCTGGACGGGAGAATTGTAATTTACAGGTACTACATATCCCGAAACTTCTTCGCATACTGCTTCAATTTCCTCAGGAGTCATTTTCATGATTGCGTACATAGAACCCTGTGTTTCACGTCCGGCCTTGTCCATTGCGGCAGCTCTTGCTTTGATCACTCTGAAACCGTCCTCAAGGGATAGCATTCCCGTAGCTGTCATTGCGGCATATTCTCCCAGTGAATGCCCCGCTGCTGCGTCAAATGAAATACCGTTTTTCTTTGCAGTTTCAAAACACAAAAGAGACATTGCCATAATAGCAGGCTGTGAATTACAAGTTTGTGCAAGTTCTTCTTCCGTACCCTCAAAAGTTACTTTTTTTAAATCATATCCCAGTATTTCGGACGCTTTGTCATAAATAAAGGAAAATTCCGGATTAGCTTCCAGAAGCTCTTTTCCCATACCCGTATACTGTGAACCCTGTCCTGAAAATAAAAATGCTGTCATAGTAAAAAACCTCTTTCTATAAATTGTTAATATTACACAACAAATCAAACAGTTTTTTGTGCAATATATGGGATTTTGAAATTTTGGCAAATAAAAACCAATTATTACATTGCAAAAAAGTTAAAAATAGATTACAATAAAAATTGATACATTTATGGTTTTACTGCATCTGCTTATAATAATATACCATAAATTTCAATAGAAAACAATGTCAGGGAGGAATTTTTTTTGCTGGGAATCAAAATTTTAGGTACAGGCGGATATCAGCCGCTTAAAAAGGTTGTAAATGAAGACTTCACATCTATCGTCGAAACCAGTGACGAATGGATAAGAACAAGAACAGGAATGTCCGAACGCTTTGTATCAGACGGCGAACCTACATGGTACATGGGAACAATGGCGGCAAAGGACGCTATCGCTGCCGCGGGAATTTCTCCGGAGGACATAGGCGTGATAATTGACACCAGCGTTTCTTCTGATTACTATACTCCGTCAATGTCATGTATGATCCAAAGGGAGATCGGTGCTGTTAATGCAATGACGATCGACGTAAACTGTGCATGTGCAGGCTGCGTATATGCTATTGATATGGCAAAAAGATACCTTCAGACAGATGAAAATATGAAATATGCACTTGTAGTGGCAAATGAAAATCTGACAAAAATTACAGATTATACCGACAGAAGTACCTGTGTGCTGTTCGGAGACGGTGCAGCGGCTCTGGTTATAGAACGTGCTGAAAATTCACTTTATTCAAGCTTTCTCGGTGCGGACGGTACAGGAGCTAAATATCTGTTTGCACGTTCCATTCCGCCGGCAAATGCGTTTATGACAGGTGCCGGAAAGGTTGACGACGGTTTTCCTGAGTCCAATTCGCATTATCTTTACCAAGACGGCAGAGAAGTATATAAATTTGCTACAAAGGCTCTTCCGAATGCACTTACTAAGGCAGCAGAGAAAATCGACTTCGATCTGAATGAACTTGACGTAATCATTCCGCATCAGGCAAATGTAAGAATTATTGAGACTGCCGCTAAAAATTTAGGCATTTCAATGGATAAATTTGTTGTGAATCTTGATAAGCATGCCAATACCTCAAGCGCTTCCATTCCAATCGCTCTTGATGAGGCAGTACGCAGCGGAAAAATCAAAAGAGGATACAAAGTAGGATTTGTAGGCTTCGGTGCAGGTCTGACCTTTGGGGCAATTATTTTTGAATTTTAATTTTTATTGAATTTTCACAATAGTAACTTTGCGAGTATTTAAAAACAAAATCAAGTCAATAAAATTTAGCATAAAAGTTTTTTGCTTACTTTTTTTCAAAATCTTTTTCTTTTATTCCCTGCAAAATTAACTTTGCGAGTATTTAAAAACAAAATCAAGTCAATAAAATTTGGCATAAAAGTTTTTTGCTTACTTTTTTTCAAAAAAGTAAGAGAAAGGAAAATACAAATGACAACAAGAATAACAGAATTATTAGGTATAAAATACCCCATCATACAAGGCGGCATGGCATGGATCGCTGAAAGCACTCTTGCTGCTGCCGTGTCAAATGCAGGCGGTCTGGGACTGATCGCAGGCGGTTCTGCTCCGATTGATTATCTGCGTGACCAGATAAGAAAAACAAAGGAATTAACAGATAAGCCTTTCGGTGTAAATATAATGCTAATGAGTCCAAACGCGGAAGAACTTGCACAGCTTGTTATAGACGAAAATGTACCCGTTGTAACAACAGGCGCAGGAAACCCGGGAAAATTTATAGCAGCATGGAAAGAAGCAGGAATCAAGATCATTCCTGTTATACCATCTGTTGCACTGGCAAAGAGAATGGAAAGGGCAGGAGCTGACGCAGTTGTTGCCGAAGGAACTGAATCAGGCGGACATATCGGCGAAAACACGACTATGTGCCTTGTACCACAGGTTGCGGACGCTGTTGAGATTCCTGTTATCGCTGCCGGAGGTATTGCAGACGGCAGAGGTATTGCCGCTTCATTTATGTTGGGAGCCGAAGGCGTTCAGGTTGGAACACGCTTCTTAGCTTCCGAAGAATGTCAGATTCACTCTACTTATAAGCAGCTTGTTGTCGACGCTAAAGATACAGACAACGTTGTAACAGGCAGAACAACAGGTCACCCTTGCAGAAATGTAAAGACAAAATTCGCTAAAAAACTTGCAAGCGGAGAAATGAACGGTACTATCACTCCTGATGAGTTTGAGGAAATTACTTTGGGTTCTCTTAGAAAAGCCGTTCAGGACGGTAATCTTGAAGAAGGCTCATTCCTCTGCGGACTGATTGCAGGAATGGTAAATGATGTAAAGCCTTGCAAGGATATAATTGAGGAAATGTTTGAACAAGCGCAAAAGCTTATGAATAAATGATTTTTATATAAAAAAAACAGGAGGTAACAAAAATGGCTACAGCCTTGATCACAGGCTCGTCAAGAGGAATCGGTGCGGCAATCGCACTGAGACTTGCACAGGACGGATTTAATATCGCTCTCAACGACTTAAATGAGAGTATGTTTGAAAATAACGAAATAATTGAACAAATTAAGGAAACAGGCGTAGAATGCGAATATTTCTGTGCTGACGTTTCAAATTATAATCAATGTGAAGAAATGGTAAACGCAGTTAAGGAACGCTTCGGCGGTCTTGACGTATTAGTTAACAATGCTGGTATAACAAAAGACGGTCTTATGGCGAGAATGTCAGAAGAACAGTATGACATGGTTATAAACGTAAATCAAAAGAGCGTGTTCAATATGATGAAGCTTGCCGGTAAGATCATGATGAAGCAAAGAAGCGGAAAGATAGTAAATCTTGCTTCTGTTGCGGGACTTTACGGCAATCCGGGACAGATAAATTATTCAGCTTCAAAAGCCGCTATAATCGGCATGACAAAAACAATCGCAAAAGAGCTTGGTCCAAGAGGAATCAACGTAAATGCTGTAGCTCCGGGATTTATTAAAACTCCTATGACCGATGCTCTCACAGAAGAGCAGAGAAATATGATGCTGAATCTTATAGCCATGAAACGTTACGGACTTCCGGAAGAAATAGCAGGCGTTGTGTCATTCTTGGTATCAAAGGACGCAAGCTATGTAACCGGTCAGGTTATTGAAATTTCCGGCGGATTATCAATGTAATAAAAAGAAAGGAAACTGTTAAATGAGCAGAAGAGTTGTAATTACAGGACTTGGAACTGTTAACCCATTGGGAAATAACGTTCATGATTTCTGGGAAGGCGTCAAGGAAAACCGTCTTGGAATTTCTAAGGTTGAACAGTTTGATACCGATTCGATTGGTATCAGCGTTGCAGGACAGGTAAAAGACTTTGAACCTACTGATTTTATAGATAAAAAAGAAGCAAAGCGTATGGAACGCTTTACTCAGTTTGCAGTTGTAGCGTCAGACGAAGCTATAAAGGACAGCGGTACTGACTTTAAGGATATCGATCCTTACAGGGCAGGCGTTATAATCGGCTGCGGTATCGGCGGTATCGGTCTTACACTAAGCGAATATGAAAAGTTTTTGAATAAAGGACCAAACAGAGTTTCTCCTTTTTACGTACCTATGATGATCGGTAACATGGCGGCAGGTCAGGTTTCAATGAAAACAGGCTTTAAGGGAGACAACTTCTCTACTGTTACTGCATGTGCTTCCGGTACTCATGCAATAGGCGAATCCTTCAGAAAAATCAAGGACGGTTATCTTGACGTATGTCTTTGCGGCGGTACTGAATCTACAATACTTCAGTTTACGCTGGCAGGATTTAATAATATGAAAGCATTATCTAAAACAGCTGATCCGGCAAGAGCTTCAATTCCTTTTGACAAGGAAAGAAACGGATTTGTATTGGGCGAAGGCTGCGGAATGCTGGTGCTTGAGGAATATGAACACGCTAAGGCAAGAGGCGCTGAAATCTATGCAGAGATAGCAGGTTACGGTGCAACATGCGACGGTTATCATATGACATCTCCTGACCCTGAAGGCGAGGGTGCTGCTCAGGCAATGAGAGATGCATTTAAAGAAGCCGGTCTTAAACCTGAAGAAGTAACATATATTAATGCACACGGTACTTCAACAGGATTAAACGATAAATATGAAACAATAGCTATCAAAAAGGCTTTGGGAGATGCTGCAAAGACTGTTAAAATCAATTCTACAAAGTCTATGATAGGACATCTGTTGGGAGCTGCCGGCGGAGTTGAAGCAGTTGTTACAGCTTTAAGTATTAAAAATAATCTTATCCATAAAACTATCGGGTATCAGACGCCTGACGAAGAATGTGATCTTGATTACTGCGTAAACGGCAATGTTGAAACAGAAATTAACGCCGCACTGTCTAACTCACTGGGCTTTGGCGGACACAATGCAACGATTTGCATGAAAAAGATTACTGATTAAGGAGAACTTATATGAGTGAAAATATGATTGCCTGTAATCTCACCTTTGAGGACATTAACAAGCTGGCTGAAAGAGTTGAAAACGGTAAGCTTTCAAAAATTAAGATTAAAAACGGTAACTGTGAAATAGTAATTGAAAAGGAAAGCAAAATCCTGCCTCCTCCTCCGATGCCTCCTATGGGAGTTTCCGTTAATACTGCAGCGGCTGTACAGCCGGCAGTTACTGCTGAAACTTCATCAGAGCCTGCACCTGCAAGTGGAAATATTGTAAAAGCACCGATTGTCGGTACTTATTACTCTGCTCCGGGACCTGATAAAGCTCCTTTCGTTGAGATAGGTAAAAAGGTTAAAAAGGGCGACGTTTTAATGATTATTGAGTCCATGAAGCTTATGAATGAGGTTCAGAGTGATTTTGACGGCGTTGTAAAAGAAATATTAGTAGAAAATGGAACAGCGGTTGAATTTGATCAGCCAATTATGATAATTGAATAAGGAGTAATAAAATGGCTGATGTAGTTTACAATAAAGAACAGATAATGGAAATAATTCCCCATCGTGACCCATTTCTGCTTATAGACGAAATTAATGAAATCGAACCTGGCAAAAAAGTTACAGCAACAAAATATATAAAGGAAGATGATTTCTGGTTTAAGGGACATTTTCCTGAATATCCGGTAACTCCGGGAGTACTTATGATCGAAATGTTGGCGCAGGCAGGCTGTGTCGCAATGCTTTCACTTCCCGAAAACAAAGGCAAGCTGGGACTTTTTGCAGGTATTGACAAAGCTAAGTTCAAGCGTCAGGTAGTACCGGGAGACGTTTTAAAACTGGAAGTTGAAATAATTAAAGTAAAAGGTCCGATCGGTGTGGGTAAAGGTATTGCCACTGTGGACGGAGTAAAAGCAGTTTCCGCTGAAATTACTTTTGCAATTAAATAAATTCAGCCGCTGCCGCTTTCCCGTTTAAGGGAAAGCTTAGCAAATGGCAGAATTCACATATATTTATCATATATTTATATATCCGCCATTTGCATTGCGTCCCGCTTTGCGGGACGCAGGCAGCGGCACTGAATTCAATGCTTAATTTACATTTGAAAGAGAGCAGAAAATATGTTTAAAAAGGTATTAATCGCCAATAGAGGCGAAATTGCCGTACGAATAATAAGAGCCTGCCGTGAATTGGGAATTCGCTGCGTTGCAGTCTATTCAACTGCTGATAAAACCGCACTTCATGCACAAATTGCCGATGAAGCAGTATGTATAGGTTCTGCGGATACTAAGGACAGCTATCTGAATATGAAGGCTATTATCTCCGCATGCGAAATTACAGGCTGTGATGCCGTTCATCCCGGATTTGGGTTTCTGTCTGAAAACGCTGCATTTGCAAAAATGTGCAGAAAATGCGGTATAGAATTTATCGGACCGTCTCCTGAGTCTATTGAAATGCTTGGTGATAAGGCAACGGCAAAGGAAACAATGAAAAAAGCAGGCGTTCCTGTTATTCCCGGTTCTGAAGGAGCTGTGCGGTCCGTAGAGGAAGCAATGGAAGCAGCAAAATCAATTGGATTTCCGCTCCTTGTAAAGGCTTCGGCAGGCGGAGGCGGCAGAGGCATAAGAATGGTCGAATCAGAAGATCAGTTGGCTTCACAAATTGAAATCGCCCGTCAGGAAGCTAAAAATTTCTTCGGCTACGACGCTGTCTATATGGAACGCTTTGTTAAAAATCCACGCCATGTTGAAATTCAAATTCTTGCAGATAAACAGGGAAATGTTATTCATCTGGGCGAACGTGACTGTAGTATGCAAAGGCGCAATCAAAAAGTTCTGGAGGAAAGCCCAAGCCCTGTGATGACCGATGAGCTTCGCCGTAAAATGGGAGAAGCAGCAGTTAAAGCGGCTAAAGTATGCGGTTATCATAATGCGGGAACTATAGAATTTTTGGTTGAAAACGGCAAAGACTTTTACTTCATGGAAATGAATACACGTATTCAGGTCGAACACCCTGTTACTGAATTTGTTACAGGAGTAGATCTTGTCAAAGCACAAATTAAAATTGCGGCAGGTGAACCTCTTGATTATACTCAAGATGATATACAAGTAAAGGGTCATTCCATTGAATGCCGTATTAATGCAGAAAATCCCAAGCTGAATTTCAGACCGTCACCTGGTAAAATTCTGGCTCTTCATACTCCGGGGGGGCCGGGAATACGTATCGACAGCGCAGCATATCAAGGCTACACCATATCCCCTTACTACGATTCTATGATCGCAAAGCTCATTGTTTACGCTCCAACCAGACAAGAAGCTATTATGAAAATGAAATGGGCACTTTCAGAATTTATAGTTGAAGGAATAGATACAAATATTGATTTTCAATTAGCACTTGTTAAATGTAATGAATTTCAATCCGGAGATTACAACAACAGATTTCTGGATACATTTAAATTTGAATGAAAGGCAGGCGGATTTTAAAACATGGCATTAGAAAATCTTTTCAAAGTGGTAACGACCAGATTTAATGGTAATACCGAAAAAACAGACCAAAAGCCTGTAAATTCAAATAATATACCGGACGATCTGCTGTTTAAATGCCCCAGATGCCGTAATGTGGTATTTGAAGACGAATATAGAGCATTGAATATGGTATGCCCGAAATGCGGATACCATGGCAGAATTACCGCTTCAGAAAGAATTGAACTGACAGTTGATAAAGGCAGCTTTATTGAAACTAACGGCAGTATGCTCAGCAAAAATCCTATAAATTTTCCGGATTATGATGAAAAACAACAAGCTCTCAGAGATAAAACCGGTCTGTCAGACGCAATAGTTACAGGTGAAGCTACTATAAGAGGTATTCCTGTTGTAATTGGTGTTATGGACTCAAGATATATGATGGCGTCAATGGGCAGTGTTGTAGGTGAAAAAATTGTACGTGCCTTTGAATTGGCAACACAAAAGAAAAAACCTATTATTCTGTTTACAGCGTCAGGTGGCGCAAGAATGCAGGAAGGTACCGTTTCTCTGATGCAGATGGCAAAGACTTCCGGTGCAGCGGCAAAACACAGCGAAGCCGGTCAGCTTTATATAACGGTTCTCACAGACCCCACTACAGGAGGCGTGACAGCGTCTTTCGCATCTCTGGGCGATATAATAATAGCAGAACCAAAGGCTCTTGTAGGCTTTGCAGGACGCCGTGTAATCGAAGGTACAATAAAGCAAAGACTTCCCGATGATTTTCAGCTTGCTGAATTTCTTTTGGAAAAAGGATTTGTTGACATGATAGTTGAACGCAAACGTATGAGAAGTGTTTTGTCTCATGTTATGAAGCTTCACGGATATGAAAAGGAGGTTCTCTGATATGAATGATAAAACAGCATGGGAACGTCAGTGTCTTATACGAGAAAAGAATCGTCCTACTGTAAACGACTATATCCCGCTTATATTTGAGGAATTTTACGAATTGCACGGTGACAGACATTATGGTGATGATGCCGCACTTATGGGCGGTATTGCAAGAATCAACGGTATGCCTGTAACGGTTCTTGCCGAAGTAAAGGGCAGAGACCTGAATGAAAACAAGAAAACTAACTTTGCTATGCCCCACCCCGAGGGTTACAGAAAGGCGCTGAGACTCGCCAAACAGGCGGAAAAATTTCACCGTCCGGTAATTTGCTTTATAGACAGTCCCGGAGCATTCTGCGGTATTGAAGCAGAGGAAAGAGGTCAGGGAGAAGCAATTGCAAAAAATATTATGGAATTTATGCGTCTTAAAACGCCTGTAACATCTGTGGTACTGGGTGAGGCAGGCAGCGGCGGCGCTTTAGCCCTTGGAGTATGCGACAGACTTGCTATGCTTGAAAATGCATTGTATTCAGTCATTTCACCAAGAGGCTGCGCAAGTATTCTCTGGAAGGACGCTTCAAAAGAGCAGGAAGCCTGCGAAGTACTTAAAATGACCGCAGAGGATATGGTTGAATTCGGTATTGCTGAAGCAATCATAGATGAGCCGAATGGCAGTGCGCACTATGACGTGTACAAAATTGCAGAAAATATAAAAGAATTTTTGGTAGAAACGCTGAAAGAAAATTCTTCAAAAAATATTGACATTTTGCTCGAAGAACGTTATAGTAAATTTAGAAAAATCGGTGAGTTTACAGAATAGTAAATTCTAATAAAAGTTATATTGGTGAACCACACCTATATATATAAAATAGACAATGGAGGTCTTAAACATGGTATTTGAAAAAGTAAAAAGCATAGTTGCAGATCAGCTGGATGTTGAAGAAGAAAAGGTAACTGCGGAAGCAAGTATTACTGAAGATCTTGGTGCTGATTCACTGGACGTAGTTGATTTGGTTATGTCTATCGAAGAGGAATTTGATATTGAAATCCCTGATGAAGCTGTTGAAAACATTAAAACTGTAGGCGACATCGTAAGCTACATTGAAAGCAATCAGTAATAAAAAACTCAAAATGTATAATCCCTCGCTTTTTAAAGCGAGGGATTATTTTTATACTGGATCTCATTTAATTTTACTTTCTTATTCTCACATATCGGTTTTTTAAAAAACGGACGGAATAAAAATTTGAAATATCTCGTATAGTACCTGCAAAGATCATTAGGAAAAACGGAGTAAAATTCACTAAATATCTCGAACGTGATTCCCATATCACAAGGAAAAAATAAATTCCGCAGAAAATAATTTTCAGCAATATTTCTCTGTTGATTCGTTTTGAAAAAGCGCCCCGGATAAATGAATAAATAATTGAAAATAATAAAGAAACATGAAAAACAGTACAATATATCTTAAACGTCTTGCTATGACATATAAAATTACGCAGCATGCTGTCAGAACCCTTTTTTATATAATAGCCTATCATATATGTTCCATCCCACCAAGTCCAGGAAAGCTTGACTGCAAGATGTTGAATATTTCCGTATAAACCGTAATCAGACACTCGTTTTTTTATTTCCTCAATATTGGCTTTCTTTTTTTGTTCGTAATTACCACTGTTTACTGTAAACCAAAAATCATCGCTGTTATAATTGCCTCTTCCGTGGAGTCCCATCATAATCCAGTGAGTAGGCGGAAATTGTATTTCCTCCAATTCTTCCTTTTCAGCTATATTAAATGAACCAATTACTATTCCTGACAAAACTGACATTATCACGCATCCGGCTAAAAATAATGAAAATTGACAAATGTGCTTTAAAATATTAAACTTTTTTGTAAACACAATAAAGTAAATCAGAAATGCAGGAATAAGTATTATAACGCTTCCTTTAATTTTATATCCTATAAACACTAAAAATCCCGACATAATCAGCTGAATTGCAGAATAAAGCTTCCTTTTTGAATCTATTCCTCTTAAAAACAGTAAAACAGAACTCATTACAAACGGCATGCTTAATGAATCAGTGTAATAAAATGGAGTATATGTGTAAAAAACTGAAAATATTGACGCTAAAATTCCTGTAAATAAAGCAGTGGTAGGATTTCTGAAAATTTTTTTAGCTGTAAAATACATTAAAATGACCGAAATATTAAGTCCAAAAGTATTTATCATTACCGGAACAAGATAAGGCATTTTACCCAAAGCCGTATTACACACGCTGTAAATAACAGAAAGTATTATTAATATTGCCTGATTGTTCGTATATCTTACAAAATAATTTTCATGTCTTTCCGGAAGATGAGTGTATAAATCTTTCTTATCCCATGTCAGACAAAAATCCCGTGCGGCTTTATCAACAAATCCCAAATCAGACCATGGTTTATAGCAAAGAATAACTGCAAATATGATCTGTATTATCAGCATCAAACCTGCAATAATAAAAAATATCCTGTCTGATTGTTTTTCAGTAAGTTTTTTGGCTTTGAGTTTTTGATAAAGAATAACTAATCCGCCAATACTGACAAGTGAAACAAAAATCAATAAAATTTCCGCCCATATCGGTATGTTTTCTTTTATACCTCTGATAATTACGGAAATAATGGTAAGTCCGAAAATTGCCGCAAAACCGCCTTGTACAATTCTTATTGTTTTATTCATTTTGTTGTCCCTCTTTTATTACAAGAATTATGAACATAAAGTTTCATGCATATACTCTCATAAAGAACGGTTCTTATATCTTTATATTAATAATTATAAACATTTTGGACAAAAAAGTAAATCGGCAAACTAACCGATATTATAGAACTGTACCAAATCATTATTGTGTATTATGACACATAATACAGTTAATCCACTTTTTGAATACTTCAACATTGTTTTCAACAGCTTGTTGAAAACAATGTTGAAATATATTTTAATACTCATGACAAAAGTCGAATAAATCCCATGAATACTGGCATAATAAGACTGTTAACATGTTGAAAAGCTTTCAAGAGTGAAATGTTGAGTATTTTATATGAAAATTTGTTGAAAATGCATATTGACACGAAAACCATGGATAAATTAATGGATATGGGGAAAAAATAATATTGTATTGCAGAAGATTATGATGCAATATCAAAAATGAAAGGAATGAATAAGAAGATGAAAAAGACTTTACCTCTTATTTTAGGTTTAACCTTACTCTGCTGTTCAATGACAGCATGCGGAAACAAGGATAACAGCAGCAATAACTCTGAGGCAAAAACTTCTGAAACTATGAACAATTCAAATGAAACGTCCGGATTAAATTCTGCAACAGACGCTTCCATGGAATCAGAATCAGGCAACAATAATAATAACAACGGTAATAACAATAATAACAATGGTAATAATAACGACAATAACGGAAATATTGTTACCAAAGCAGGAAATGTTGTTGATGATCTGGTCTCTACAGGAGAGGACATAGTTGATGACGCAGGTTCTGTTGTTGAAGACGCCGGCGACGCAATTTTAGGAACAGACAGAGATCATAACAACAATAACAACAGATAATCAAAGGACGGGTCAGCCGTCCTTTTTTTTACATTCTTTTATAATACCTCCAATTAAAAACAGAAAAGCGGCAAAAATACACGAACTCATTATAATAATCATAATGTTGCCGTTTAAATATGTTTCATTCCATATTTTAAAATTGATCGGATCTAATTTAAAAGGTTTTTTGTCAATTATGACATTTAATGCAGGCTGTTCTATTAGTGCATAAATTCCAAATAAAACCAGACAAACAGCTGTTTTAAAGAATCCGTTTATTCTTATATAGCGTATTACGATCATACTCAGCCATACAAGTATCAGTTCAAAGGCACAGATAGCAAGTGCTTGTGTTTTATCAGCCACTAAAAACATACATAATACGATCAATAGAACCGAATCAATACTCAAAGATATCAAAGCATTATGTTTTCGTAGTTTTTCCGGAAATGTTTTATCCAGAAGTATTAAAGGTACAAAAACAACAGCCATTCCAAATGTTACAGATAAAAACGCCGTAAAAAACCAGTCTCCTCCGGTATAAATGCAGCAGCATGCAAGAAGTGCGTTTAAGGATACATAAAAGCTGCCGATAGTCCATAATCCCTTATGACTTTTGACTATAACAGGAACGTTAAGAAGTGTAAAAGCAACCGCCTCAGACAAGAGAACTATAAAAAACCATGATAATTTATGACTTACTGCAATATTGGTTATAAAGCACGGAACCAATGAACAAATATATGCAGCATATAGAATATAACTGTAAATCTTTGTAGTCTTCACAAAACTTTTTGCATTCTTTTCTATTTCTCTCTGGCGGTAGTCATCGCTTGCAGTAAGAAATTCATGTTCCGTTATTTCAAGAACTTCGCATATTCCCTGAATCATTGAAATGTCCGGATACGAAATTCCTCTTTCCCATTTGCTTACAGCAGATTCAGTAACATAAAGCTTATCAGCCAATTCTTTTTGTGAAATGCCTTTTGCTCTTCTTTTGGATTGTATAAATTTTCCGAGATTTTTCTTCTCTTCCATTATAAAGCCCCCTTTAAAATTACTTGTGATCACGTCTTTATTGTATCACAGAGAAGTAATATTGTAAATAAAACTATTGAAAATAGTAACAGGATTATTAAGCCAGTTACGTATTTGCGTGGTTTACAGCGAAATTAATAAAAAAACTTACCCGACTTCTTTAAGCGGGTAAGTAATTTTTTATTCAGCCGAATATACCGTCATTGAAACACCGACATCATTTACCAGAATGTCTGCCGGCAGACGACTCATCTTATATGTAACATAAATATCCCCTGCTGCTCCGGAAATATTTATAATCTGTATAAAATATACGATCCATGCCCATGAATCAGGTACGGCAAACTGCAAAACCGCAAGTACAATTCCCCATATAACAATTGGTGCTAAAGCTATAATAATATAATGTTTTCTGTCAAAATAAGCAGTACTTCCGGCATAGGCATAAAGTCCGGTAAAACCGTATTTGGGCTTAACACCGCTGAATTTTTTCATTAAAATTCCGTGAACAAACTCATGGAGAATCATATAGACAACCATGCCGACTGACATTGCAGCCAGTTTTATATAGCTTTTTTCAAAAGCAGATTTAAAAACAGCAGTCCGAATACTTTCTGAAAGCAGAGGAATCAGCATCACAACACCGATAATCAAAGCCATAACGTTTACCAATACAGCAAGCTTTGTGTTTTTCTGCAAATCAATTTTCAGTATTTCTTTATAACCGTTTGGAAGTTCGGTAAAATTATTCACATTTACCTCCTTAAATAACAGTAAAGAATCTCTGATTTGCTTCAAAGGCTTCCTGCGGTTTTATTTCACGATATCCTGTCATTTCGGCAGGCATTGAAAGATTCGGAGCATCGATCATAGCGGTCATAGGTTCAGGACAGAAATAACCGTTAAATCCCTTATCGTTCCAGATGATCCAGAACTTATATTCATCTGATACTTCATAAGCGATCTTCTTTCCGCTTTCTGTATCCTCAGCAATCACGCCATGAAAATCCTGACCGTTAAGCTTTGTACAGCCGGTTACATACATTTCATTGTCCACATTCTGCAAAACCGGTTTTCTTCCTCCATTTATATATTCGAGATCTGTACCGCTTAATTCAACAGGTTCGCCGTCAGGCAGACAGCGTTCGTTTAACAGACATCTTTTCTGTACCGGTACGGTAAGACGTATATTTTCTTCCTTACCGCCGTCAACGAACGGAGAATTAATAGTAGTATGCGTAGCAAAGGATATCGGCATCATTTTATCTGAAAGATTTGTCAGTTTGATTTTATGTTCAAGTCCGCACTCTGAAAGGGTAAATGTAAATTCAGCAAGAAATCTTACAGGAAAGTACTGAAAGAATTCGTCATTTTCATCATATCTGTATTTGGTCTTTACAACTGCACAATTATCATCTGCATAATGCTCGGCAAGAGTATGGACTCTTTTCTGTAAAAATCCGTGAATATGATTGTTATACGGAGCTTTTTCATTTACAGGCAGCTGATATACTGCATCTGACGTTTTCAGCACACCGTCTGCAAAACGGTTAGGAAGATAAAGTGAAGGCAGTCCCCAAACCTCGGCAGACTGTTTTATTACCTCCGCAGGATTATCTTTCTTAAAACGGAAAAATTCAATCCCATTTTTATCATCATGTAGTCTGATCACATTTGAACCCAATTCGTATGCGATCATTGCTGTGTATCCTCCGGCAGAAATTTCTGCAACAGGAGTTCCGTTAAAGTCAGTAAGCTTTGAGTAATTCATAGTTTTCTCCTCTTTATATTTTATTATTTTAATTTTAACATACTTTTATTTATATGTCCATACTTTTATAGTCTCTGATTTTAGTCAAAGTTTAAAAATCTTCATTTCAAAAACAACTCCGCATACAAAATCTCCGGCGGATTAAAAACCCTGAGCTTACCTATCCCAGTAGAAACAAGCATATATTGACTGTCCTTTTTATACAATCCCTTTGTATACTTCGGGAAAAAATTTCTTTCAGGTGAAAGAATCCCTCCGATAAAGGGAACATAAACTGCTCCGCCGTGTACATGCCCCGAAAAAGTCAGATCAGCACCCCATTTTGCATATTCCTCAAAGAAAAACGGATTATGAGCAAGCAGAATATTAAATCCTTCCTTTGCATCACCTAAACTTTGAGTAAGCTCGGCAGAAGTTATTCTGTCCAGTGCCGCATATCCTCCGTTTTCATTTTTATATACGGATTTTTTCAGATCAGTACCGTAAATATTTATTTTTCGTCCGTCTTTTTCAAATACTGTACTGTCGTTTTCTAAGAATACTGCTCCTGCATTTTTCATCATTTTACGGTACTTTTCCATCATTTCCGCACTCAAATCAAGTTCATGATTACCCTTTGAACAGTAAACAGGACATATCAGGCAAAGCTTTTCAAGCAGTATCTGAGTACTTTCCAATGATGTTTCGGTACGGGAAACAAGGTCGCCTGTTATAAAAATCATATCCGGTGAAAGCTCTTTAACACGCATAACAAATCTGCTCCAGCCGTTTGAATACTTTCTTTTATGAATATCTGAAATCTGTACTATTTTTATAGACTCCTGACTGCTGAATTTATCAGTACTGATTTTATAACGTCTTACAATAAGCATACGGTTTTCTACGCCAACATAAAGCAAAAACATAACGCCAAGCAATAATAAACAGATAAAAATTCTCATTTAACGTTATCCTTTTCCTCTTGATAAAACCTTTCTCAAGGTTGATGTTACGGCGCTGAAATTGGTACACACAACAAATACTGTCAGAAGTATCAGGCAGATTATATAATAATCCGGTTTTTTTATGGTAAGCAGACTCATTCCCAGAAGAACCGATATATTTATAAAAGTTGTAAAATGATTAACTCTAAAGTAAATATACCGTCTTGCGTCAACAATTCTAATCAGGTAGCAGACAACATAACTGATAAATGTTGTTGCAACCGCACCGTGAACGCCGAACTTCGGAATAAGAATTATATTCAGAATAAGATTTAAAACCGTTGATACAAAACTGGTCCAGAAGGAATTTTTCGTATGCTGTGCGGCAGTATAGATACTGCTTAAAAACAAATTAAAACAGGACATAAGAACCGACAGGATCAATACGGGAGTATACTGAACTGCCTGAGCATATTCAGGGTGAACGCTGTCGTTTAAAAGCATGGAGGACAGCGGCTTTACTAAAAGTATAAGGCTTGCAGCCGTAATATACATTATAGACTGATATGCGGAATAAACCTTTTCATAAAATCTTCCTATACCTTTTGAACCGTATTCCGAAATGGCAGACATATTCCAAGCCTGAAAAAATATAGTCGATACCATCGACACTAGATTTGGTATCTTTGATGCTGCGGTATAAATTCCGGCAGCAGAGTCTCCGGTTGTTCCGGCTGGTCCGTCAAGATATTTTATAAACAGTCTGTCCGAAAAGCCTGTTATTATCCACATTACAGATGTTGGGATCATAGGTATTGAAAATCTCAGCATAGTATGCATAACATCTCTGTCCGCAAACCTGATACTGAAATATTTTCTTAAGTTTGCCATACACCACAAAAAGACTGTTGAACAAAGATCTGAGGCAATTACAGCCAGAAAAAATCCTTTAAGTCCCATTTTCAGACCGGATATAAAGATTATATTAAAAATAAAAATAGTAACGGTAGCAAGTATACCGTCAAAAGCGTATAGCTTTACATAACCTATTGAACGTACAAACAGCGAACAGGTCTGTCTGAAGCTTGAAACAATTACATATATCGCAAGCAGCGGAGTAAATCCCTTTACGAATGGAATAAGGGACAAAAAAGGCGATAAAAGACCCATTATCAGCAGTCCCATGACCTGAATCATAATGGCTGTAGAAAAAACCTGACGGTTATCATATTCCCTGTCAAGTCCGAATCTGATAACCGCTTCGGATATGGCAAAAGTAAAAACTGGTATAAGGAAATTAGCGGTTGTTTCAATAAGCTCCTTTGTACCAAGCGTTTCCGACGGCATGTAAGTAGTATAAAGTCTTGTGAGGAAAAATGACAGTATCTTTGAACCGAATGTTCCCACTGCTAGTATTATAGTATTAAACGCAAGATTTTTATATTTATTCATCAGCAATATCTCCGTATTTATTATTGACCTTAAAAACGTATATTACTAATTATAACAAAAAATTCATAAAAAGAAAATAGTAATTTAAAAAAATATTTTTTATTTTGCTTATACCATAATACTCACGCAGCTTTCAATGATTCACCTAAGAGTATGTACTGTAATATAATGTCAATATATGGACTGAAATAATTTCTGATATACAGGTTTAAAAATTAAAATTCAGGCAATGATAATTACATAAGATTCTTTTATTTTAAAGAATGGAGATTAAGATTATGTCTATTAAAAGAGGAGAAATATATTATGCGGATTTAAGCCCTGTTGTGGGTTCGGAACAGGGCGGAATAAGACCAGTACTTATCGTTCAGAATGACATTGGCAACAGACACAGTCCTACTGTTATTGCTGCTGCTATAACCAGTCAGAAAGAAAAAGCAAAGCTTCCTACACATATAGAACTAAGCGCTGACGGATGCGGTCTCGCTAAGGACAGCGTCGTTCTTCTTGAACAGATAAGAACTATTGATAAAAAACGTCTGAAAGAACGTATGGGAGAACTTGACAACGGTTCTATGAATAAAGTAAACAATGCTCTTTCTATTAGTTTTGGTCTTATGTAACCAGCCTTTTGAAAAAGGCTGGGCAAAAACTTTTATGCCCAACAAAATCAACTTAAAACACTTTTTAAGTCTCGCAAAGCCGCTCAAAAAATTTTACCCCACTTTTAAAAAAGTGGGGTTTTTAAATTAATCCTTATATACTGAATCTATTCCCAGAAATTCTTCCAGACAAAGTCCGCTTTCATACACTTCCGTAGCTTTTTCAACGCCAAGATAACGAATATGCCAAGGCTCGTACTGATAACCGGTTATTTCATCTTTTCCTTCGGGAAATCTGATAATAAATCCGTATTTATGTGCATTTACTGCGACCCAGTCGCTTTCCGGAGTAAGTCCGAAGGAATCGTCAATACTATTTAAATCAAAGGCAAGACCCGTCTGATGATCAGAATGTCCCGGACGGGAAGAATATGTATCGGCGGCCTCCTGACCGTCTCTTTCAACATAATTATTATAAATTCTTTCCTGATCATAATAGGAACGGTAATCTGAAGAAATATAAATACTTAATCCCTCGTCTGCGGCATCTGACGCCATTTCATTGAATGCGTCCAATGCTTCCTGATTTACACCCGGATCATAATCCGCCGGTAGCGAATAGGACTTATTTGCGATCAGTATACCGTCAATATATGTAAGACCGTCTTCTTCAATGACTTCATGTCCGTTTCCGTCCGCCGGAACAACATTTACTTTTAAACTCAACAAAGTATCGGTATTGCGAATGCTGACGGTAATCTCACATGTTCCCTCGCCTATACCTGTAATTTCACCGCTTTCCCCTACTACAGCTACTGCGTTATTGGAGCTTACCCAGTTAAAAACATCATCGCTGCTGCGGAGATTTTTAAGCTTTGGAGTATACTTTTCTCCCACCTTTATTGTAATCTCATTTTCCTCAAAGGTTATACTGTTATAATAATCGGAATCACTGTCCTGAGCATCCGCTGGAACAGCTTCTGTACTTCCAGATGAAGAAGCCGAAATTGATTTGTTTCCGATTTCTTTCCTATCTCTAAAAATAAACAAGTACATCAATAATATGATTACAGCTACAAGAATCACTACTATACACAGTAAAAGAACTTGTTGTCTTTTTCTATAAACGTCTTTACTTTTTTTCATTTTGTTTCTCCTTTTATCTATAATTAACTCATTAAATATAGCATAATATATAAATTTTGTCAACTGAATTCTACATATCGTATAAAAATTATTCTTGCTTTTTTAACATAAATAATGTATAATTATATAAAGATATTGTTGAGTTCTGACAATATGCAAGAAAAAATCAAAATATAGACGGGAGAATGATAGCTATGAAATTAAAAACTAAAGCACTTTCAGTCATTACTGCCTGTGCACTGGTTGTGTCCGCTTCAGTCGGAATAAAACCATCTGTATCATTTGCCGAACCATCTTCTAAAGATATTTCCAATACAATGGAATGGGGATCAGTGGAAATCGGCGGAGGCGGCTTTGTTACCGGTATAATAACAGGTCAGAAAGAAATGTACCTCAGAACAGACGTAGGCGGTGCATATAAATACAACTACGAAACAAACAGATGGGATCAACTTTTTGCATTCATTAATGAAGCAGACAGGGGACTTTTAAGTGTAAAAGGAATTGCAATTGATCCTACCGACGATGATACCGTTTATTTCCTCTGCGGCTGTGCTTACTTTTCAGACGCAAGAACAGAAATCATAAAAACTACCGACGGCGGCAAGACGTTTACCCGTGTCGATGTTACAGATATGATTCAAGTTCACGGAAACGGCGATGGTCGTGAATGCAGCGAACCTATAGCAATCGACCCTGATGATCCTGACATTATTTATGCCGGAGGCGATGTTACCGCAGGGGATTCCGCTTTGATCAAGTCTACTGACGGCGGCAAGACATGGAAACCCGTTAAAGGTTATGACGACCTTGGTTTGTATAAAAATGACGTTAAATGGCCTACATGGACAGATCATATAGCAAGAGGTACAGGCTCAGGAGAATATAATACACAAAATGGCGTTGCAACAATCAAAGTTTTAGACGGCAAGGTTTATGTAGGTACATCTGTTACAGGACAAACCAATATTCATGTAGCTGATGTTGATACAGATGAATTTACAGAGCTTAGCTCTGATCTTCCTACAGCTAATTATCCTGTAACTATCAGTGATGACGGAAACGGAAATATCTTTGTAACTTATATTGCAGGTCTTGCATTCGGCGGCTCTGCCGGCGGTGCTTACAAATACAATATCGCAAGCGGTAAAGTAACCGATATCTCACCGTCAGGCAATGCTATCGGTATGATTACGGCTGATAAATCAGATCCTAATAAGCTCGTGGCAAGAACCTGCGGTATATGGTCGGGTCAATATTATGAAAAAGAATGGTCTGAAAGCAGCATGGCTTGGGGCGATTATTTCTTCAAATCAACTGACGGCGGTAAAACTTGGACAAATATTACACCCGGTCAGCAGGTAGGTCAGTATACAGATAATCATTACTTTATTTCAGAACCTATTGATACAAACGGTTATGACTGGATCTACGGTAAGGCTATCCATTGGGGAAGCGGAATTCTGATCGACCCGAGAAATCCGGATAAGATCCTGATGACATCAGGTAACGGTGTGTTTGCATGCGACAACGTATGGGACGAAAAAGGACTTCAATTCTATTTTGATCCGGCAGGAATCGAAGAAGTCGTTGCACTGGATATGGTAAGTATTCCGGAAAGAAACGCATACTCAGCAATCGGTGATTATGACGGATTTATTCATACAGATGTTAATGAAATTCCGGAACAGTATCAGCCGAATATGGGTTCAACAAGCGCTATAGCATATTGCCCTCAGAATCCTGATGTTATGATAAGAATTGCTAAGGATCAAAATGATACTGCTCCCGGATTCTATACCCTTGACGGCGGAAAAACATGGAATAAAATGGCTAATGCAAACGGCGGAAGAGCTGCTATTACCCAGCTTGAAGACGGTTCATACCGTTTCTTTAAGAGCGCACACGAAAATGATAAAACCTCAGCGGTTTTTTATTCTGATGATTTAGGTCAGACATGGGAAACTTGTACAGGTATACCAAGCGCATACGGTTCAAAGATGACCAACATGTTCATTGAACCAAACAAACCAAATATAGTATATGCTTATGTAACATACTATAATGAATCATGGTTCTATTCAAAAGATAAACCGGATATGTCTGATGCTCATTATACGCTCTGTGTAAGCACAGACTACGGAAAAACATTTACCGGTATTGATGTAGCTATGTACGACCAGTGTGACAGCGCCGGAAGAATTGCTTACCTCGGTGAAGATAACCTTATTATCGGCGCCGGCTGGTATGGTATGTATAGTGTAACTGACAACGGCAAAACAATTAATAAGCTTGAAAATGTATCTTACTGCAAAACTGTTGGCTACGGCGCTCCTGAAAAGAAAGGTGACGTAAATACTCTTTATATGTACGGCAAGCCCCAGGATTCAGATCCTGAAGGTGTATACCGTTCTCAGGACGGCGGTGAAACATGGGTGCTTATTAACAGCGAAATGCTATACGGCGGTACAGGAAACGGTAATTTCCTTGTAGGCGATATGAACGAATTCGGCACAGTTTATATGTCAACAGTTGGCTGCGGAATTATTTACGGCAGACTTTCCGAAGAACCGATTCCTCCTGAAACTTCTGAAACTTCTGAAACAACTATACCTACGACTACAACAACTACTGTTACAACTGAAGAAACAGGAAATACAATCCCATCAGGAAGTTTTGATCCGAAAGATCTTATGTATGGTGACACAAACCGTGATATGTCTGTTGACTCAGCAGATATAGTTGTTCTTAACAAATATCTGATTAATAGCGTTGATTACCCGCTTAAGGACGCACAGGCATATGAACAGGCTCAGACTGTTTATGATGATGAAATTGATACAAAGGATTCAATAGCTATTATTAATTACGTTCTTCAGCTTATTGATTTAGATGATTTAGGTCCTGCAAGATAATATTAAATTTAAACTGCTGAGTTTATTGCTCAGCAGTTTTTATTATAACTAAAAAAGTACCGTATCTAATTGAATCGGTACTTTTTATAAGTTAATAAATATTTTCTTATTATTTTTTCTTCTTTCCAAACCTTACTTTAGAAAGAACAGCCGCACAAGCAGTAACTGCAAGACCGGCAACAGCAACTGCCGCTACTCCTCCGTCACCAGTCACAGCCGCCTCAACTGTAGTAGTATTATTTTGACTTGAAAATCCATTATCAGAAATCTGCGTCAGTAAACCGTCAGGTTGAGTTTCAGAAGGCTGTGTTGTTTCCGGTATAACTCCAGTTCCGGTAACCGTAAACACTACTCTGACATTGTCAGTAACTGATGTATTTAAAGGCACATCAGCAACACCTGTATTGTCCCAGCCGTCGTAAAGATAAATTCTTGTTCCCGGCTCCTGACCAATGGCAGCATACGCCGTATTTATGGCATTAGGACTTGTTATGTAATTTAATTGATTACCGTCAATATAAACTGAGTCAACATTAATTTTCAGTCCTGAATACCGAGCCGTTGATATATCAGGAATATTAACATACAGACATTCAATATTATTTACAGTTCCTTCAGCTACTTTCCATACAACCTCATACTGTCCGTCACCGTTGATAATAGCAGTTTTAGAACCGGCAGGAATATCTGAAAGCTCTTTTACCTCGGCCGTTCCCATATCACCGCAAAGATATGCATATGCGGATAATTCAACTGCATTTACATTAACTGACATAGCTGCCGCTGAAACTGCTGCACAAGCAGACATAGCTGCAATAAATCTCTTTAAATTCATTTTGACACCTCATAATTAATTATTTGTTTTTCTTTCTTTTGATCTTTGATGCAATTGCCGCAAGACCGGTAACAGCCAAACCGACAAAAGCAATGTTAATGCCTTTTGAACCCGTTAAGGGAGCACCTGTTCTTTGAGTAGTAGTCAAGCCAACCCCCGCATTACGGCTTACAGTCGTCGTATTGTTAGACAATGCATTATAGCTGACTGATGAAGATGATTCCGATACAGACGCTGATGCAGAAGTCTCCGACGTAATGGAGCTTTCATATGTAACCAATTCCGCACCGCTTGTTTTCGGTGCCGAAGTAGTAACGGCAGTCTCTGACGAAGACTGTGTCGGTTCTGCAGAAGGTTCTGTCGTTTCAGGCTGTGCGCCGTGCTTGTCAACAAATAACGGACCATCCGTTGGCATACCTTTTACCGTAAAAATTATTTCAATTGATTCGTTTACTTTTGTTTGTACAGGCAGAAACGGATAATTGCTGTCTTCGTTTGCAATATAAATTCTGGTACCGTTAAAACTTCCTTCTTCATACTGAATATCTACAGCCGGAGTAGAATTCATTTCATATTCTTCACCGTCAATTCTTACCTTATCTACAGTCACTGCAAGATGTTCATAAACGGTATTGTTAAGGCCGTCGATATCCAGAACAAAATATTCAACGGTTTTCGTCTGTGCAAGAGGAATATAAGCGGAATACGTAGCGTTACCTGTAATTTCCGGCAATTCTGCATCTGTAATCCTTTCCAATTGGTTTTGACCGGCCTTGCCTTTTACAGTTGTTTTATAAGTATCGTCAGCAGCAGTAACTGCCGCAGACGTCAAAGTCATAAAAACAGAAGCAGTACATAAACCTGCACAGACAGCAAATCTTCTGAATTTCAATATAACACCTCTTATTTTTCACTGATTTGTTTTTTTATAAGATTAAAAAATACTTCTATACTTTTAAAGTATAACATTAATTATGTCAAAATGTCTATATAAAAATTATATAAATTTATGTGATTTAAAACGGCAAAACAGTTAAAACTGTACAAAGAATCACATTGCATTTTTCATAACAGACAATACCGACTCCATTAGTCTTTCCGGTTTCTGTCCCCTATCAAGTTTTACGCTTATATACGGCTTTGAAAGACAATTAAATGCTACCCTTCCTTTATAAGCTGAAGAAATAGCGTCGATCTGTTCGGGAGACGGTCGTTCAATATAGAATATCATATTCTCTTTTCTCTGCTGAATCTCCGTAATACCAAGACTTGCCGCTGTATTTCTAAGCAACGAAGCATTTATCAGTCCCTCAACGGATTTAGGCGGATCGCCGTAACGATCAATAAGTTCATCAATCATTTCCATTTTATCTTCTTCATTCTGCACTGCCGCAATTTTTTTGTATATATCAAGACGCTGGGCAAGGCTTTCAATGTAATTTTCCGGTATATGTGCGTCGATCTGGATATCCACAGCACAGTCAGCCGCCTTTTTGACAGGTTCTCCCTTTTCCTCGGCAATAGCCTCGGTAAGCAGACGAATATACATATCATATCCTACCGATTCCATATGCCCGTGCTGTCGCCCGCCTAAAATACTTCCGGCACCTCTTATTTCAAGGTCACGCATAGCAATCCTGAAACCGCTGCCGAACTGCGTAAACTCTCTCATGGCATTCAAACGCTTAGACGCTACTTCAGTAAGTATCTTTTCCCGTCTGAATGTAAAATAAGCAAAAGCCCTTCTGTTGGAGCGTCCCACACGGCCTCTTAGCTGATAAAGCTGTGACAGACCAAAATAATCGGAATCCTCGATAATAAGAGTATTTACATTCGGAACATCAACTCCGGTTTCGATAATAGTAGTACATACCAAAATATCAATTTCATGCTCCACAAGCTGACGCCATATTTCTGACATCGCTTCTTCGGTCATCTGACCGTGAGCGTAGGCTATTCTTGCGTCCGGAACCCACTCCTGAAGCTTTGCGGCACATGAGGAGATCGTTTCAACACGGTTATGGATATAGTAAACCTGACCGCCCCTTTTAAGCTCCTTATTTATTGCCTGTATGAGCATTCCCGGATTGTATTCAACAACATAAGTCTGAACCGGATGCCTGTCCTGAGGCGGTTCGTCTATGACTGACATATCCCTGATACCGCTCATTGCCATGTTAAGAGTACGGGGTATCGGTGTTGCGGAAAGGGTCAGCATATCAACTCCTGTAAAGTGCTCCTTGAATTTTTCCTTGTGAGCAACGCCGAATCGTTGTTCCTCATCTATAATGGCAAGTCCCAGACTTTTAAATTCCACGTCTTTCTGAACTAATCTATGCGTACCTATTATAATATCAATCAGACCTTTTTTCAGTTTCTTTAATATTTCCTGCTGCTGCTTCGGAGTACGGAATCTTGAAAGCAGTTCGATGGTTACAGGAAAATGCTCAAATCGTCTTAAAGCGGTCTGAAAATGCTGCATTGCCAGTACGGTTGTAGGCGCTAAAATTGCGCACTGCTTTCCGCTTGCCACGCATTTCATAGCGGCACGGAAAGCCACTTCCGTTTTACCGAATCCAACGTCTCCGCACAAAAGTCTGTCCATAGGACGGATTCTTTCCATATCCTCTTTTATTTCGTTAATAGACTGAAGCTGATCGTCTGTTTCCGTATAAGGAAAACGGGATTCAAAATCTCTCTGCATTTCATCGTCGGGCAGAAAAGCGAAGCCTTTGCTTTTTTCACGCTTAGCATACAAAGCGGTAAGCTCGTGAGCCATGTCCTTTACCGCACGCTTTACGTTGTTTCTTGTTTTCTGCCATTCCGAAGATGAAAGCTTATTGAGTTTTACTCCTGTATCGTCTCTGGGACCGATATATCTTGATACCATATCCAGCTGAGTTACAGGAACATAAAGCACGTCCTTACCGGCATACTGAATTGTAATATAGTCCTTTGTAACACCCTCAAGTTCAAGCTTTCTGATACCGACAAATCTTCCTATACCGTGCATGGAATGAACTACTAAGTCCCCTGCGGTTATATCGGAAAGACTTCTTATTTCCTCTCCTTTTTTATGTTTCTTTTTCTTCTTTTTTGAACTTGCCGCTTTTGACTGAGTAATTACAGCCGTTTTATTTTCAGGATATTCATAACCTCCGGAAAGACTTCCCGTCATGAGCAGTACTCTGCCCGGCAGACACTGTGAATCCTCCTTTGCAATATCGCATTTTATTCCGTCGTCCATAAGATCCTGACGAATGATCGGGAGCGTTTTTTCACTACCTGCAATAAGCATTGTACGATATCCTCTTTCGCACAAGCTTTTCAGATCTTCGTCCAACTGACGCATTTCACCGCCCCAAGGAGCGTTATGGAGAGCCTCAAAGCTGATAATTTTCTTGTATCCTACCCTGTCAAGTCCCTGAATGAAATTACTCAAAAATATCTGCTGTCCTTTACTCGTTTCGGATAGAACATCGGAAAGCTCACAGTAATGTCCCTCAAGACCTTTGCACAATTCACCTTCTTCAAGGAGTATTTTGCAGTCCTCATTATACTGTGCCGTAACACCCTTTGCATGCTCGGCTGCATTGACATATTCGCAGAAAACAGTTATTCCGTTAAAATAATCAAAGATCAACGGTATTTTATCATAAATAAGCGGTATATATTTATCTATGCACTGAACCTCCGCTCCCTCTCTCAAAAGCTCCGAGTCCTCTGCAAGACGTGCCCTTACAATATCAGACTTTCTGCTTCTTATTTTCTTTGCAAGACTGTCGATTTTATCTGCCAAAGCCAAACGGTCTGTTACAGTTTCCACTGCCGGTGCGATCTCTATTGATTCAAGAGAATCGGTTCTGCGTTGAGTTTCCGGATCAAAATACGAAATACTGTCAACATCGTCGCCCCAAAATTCCATTCTTACAGGCATCGCCGACTGTACCGGAAAAATGTCGGCAATAGAGCCTCTGACCGAAAACTGAGACGGTCCTTCAACCTTATCGCAACGGATATATCCCATATTAATAAGTTTGGTTTTAAGTTCTTCAAGATTTACTTCTGCTCCGCTTTTTATTGCAATGGTACTGTTTTTTAAAATGTCTTTAGGGATAACAGGTTCCATTACCGCTTCAATACTTGCCGCTATTATCTTACTTTTTCCTCTTATAAGCTTTGAAAGTGCGGAAATTCTCTGATGTTCATATTCCCTTGAAAAGCCCTCGACTTTGGTAAGAGCAAGCTCTCTGGAGGGAAAAAGTACTGCGTAATTTTCGTCTCCCGACATAACGGAAATATCGTCGCAGAGTTTTTTTGCCGCCGCTTCGCTTTCCGTTATAACCAGTATCGGACTTTCATTGTAAAGAGAATAAATAAACTGAGCCTTATGAATATGCGAAAGCCCAACGGCGCACACAGGACTTATTTTACTTTTTATACACTTCTCAATATCCTTCCAGCTTTCAAGCTCACGGAAGGTTTCGCTGAAAAATTTCATTGTCAACTCCTTTTATTAATACATATTTTATAGTTCACAAATATTTGTAATTTCTAATATACTTATTAATTTGAAAACTTTACAAGCACAAATACAGCAACCCCCAGTTACAGGGGGATTGCTGTTTGATCAATTATATTTTTTTATTTTAAGAATTATATTTATTCATTGCCTCATCAATTTTTCCGTCGATCATAAGCTCCAGACTGTCGCATGCCTTTTGGCATGACTCCTGGATCTTTTCCATATCTTCTTTGTTAAAGCGGCTTAAAACCCAGTCTGCAAGGTCGAATTTAGGGTGCGGCTTTCTGCCGACGCCCATTTTTATTCTTGGAAAAGTGTCTGCACCGGTCAGATAAATAATACTTTTTATCCCGTTATGACCGCCGTCGCTTCCCTTTCGTCTGATACGCAGCGTACCAGGTTCAAGTGATATATCGTCATAAACGATTATAACATGCTCAATATCCAGCTTATAAAATGCCATTGCCTCGGAAACCGCCTGACCGCTGTTGTTCATATAAGTTTCAGGCTTCATGAGAATACAGTGCTTTCCGCTTATCGTCACATCACTGCAAAGTGACTTGAATTTAAATCTTTTTACATCTGTCTCCAGACGTTCAGCCATAGCGTCAATAACCATAAACCCTGCATTATGACGTGTGTATGCATACTGCTCCCCGGGATTTCCCAGACCTACGATAAGATATTCAACAGGTCCGGTAGGTACTGATTCTGATTTTGAAATTTCTCTGAATCTGTCAAAAATACTCATTTAATATCACGCTTTTTCCAATCTTTTCTTAAGTTTAGTCAGGCTATAGCCTTCTTTTATTTTAACAACTCCCCTGTCAATTGCAAGAGCATAGTCGGGAACGTCCCTTGTAATTGTAGTTCCGGCAGCAGTATATACAGCCTTACCCAGCTTTACAGGAGCAATAAGATTTGTATTACAGCCAATAAAACAGTTGTCTCCGATCTCACAGCGGCTCTTTACAATACCGTCATAGTTAACGGTCACTGTACCGCAGCCGAAGTTGACCTTTTTACCCACATCGCTGTCGCCCACATAAGTGAGATGTGCAACAGCAGTACCTTCGCCGATCGTGGAATTCTTGATCTCAACAAAGTCGCCGATTTTAACTCCGCTCTTTATATGGCTGCCCGGACGGATATGAACCCACGGTCCGATCTTAACACCGGCGTCAATCGTGGACTTGAACGCCTGAACATAGTTTAGACTTACACCGTCTTTAATGTCACAATCGTCAATTATGCAGTTTGGACCGATACGGCAGTCCTTACCGATTTTTGTCTTTCCCCTCAGATGAGTTCCCGCCATGATTTCAGTACCTGCCTCGATTTCAACATCTCTGCCGATCACAATACCGTCAATACAGTTAAACTCAACGCCGTTTTCCAAATGCTTCTCAATTACTGCCATTCTTGCAGCAGTATTAAGAGCCAAAAGACCTTTTCTGTCGTTTGCACCTAAAACCACATTCGGATTTTCCGAAATATATGCGTTAACATTTCTGCCCTTATTAAGAGCAATGAAAACACTGTCTGTCAGATAATATTCACCCTGAGAATTATTCTGAGTAAGTTCTCCCAGATATTCAATAAGGTCGGAGGTTTTAAACCAGTAAGCTCCGGAATTTACTTCCTTTATCTCACGCTGTGCAGCAGTAGCGTCTTTTTCCTCAACAATTGAAGTGATGCCGCTTTCGCCTCTTACGATTCTGCCATAGCCCTTTGGTTCGTCTATCTCAGCGGTAATGACAGTTATTGAATTATCTTCCTTTTCATGAAGCTCAAGGGACTTTTTTATAGTTTCAGAGTCGATAAAAGGAGCGTCACCGCACAGTACGAGAGTATGCCCTCCGCCGTTTTTTTCCATAAACGGTACTGCCTGCATTACCGCATGACCTGTACCCAATCTTTCGCTTTGAAGAACCGTTTCATATCTTCCGTTTAAATATTCATCAATTTTTTCAGCCATATATCCCTTGACAATACAAAGATTTGAAAGCTCGGCTTCCTCACACGCTTTTATTACCCATTCAAGCATAGGTTCTTCCAATACCTTAAACATAGGCTTGGGAATATCCGCTTTCATTCTCTTTCCCTGACCGCCTGCCAGTATAACAGCATTATTCATCATGATCTTTCCTCTCAAAATATATTGAAATTTACTTTTTATGTATGCGCTTTGCTACGTTCAATAATACTCATATTGTTTTAGGTAAATTAAAATATTAAATCATGCGTTTTAATTTAAATAATGTTTTCCTATGAAACTTAAATTAAACAATTAAATAAGCACACAACAATCATTATAAATATATTATGACAGCTATTCAGTCATTTTTCAAGAGATTTTTAAAAAAAATTAAAATTTTAATATTTTTTGTGAATATTGCTACAAATTAACCTGTAAGATTTTTTTTAAAAATATATGGAAATTTTTCCACTTATATGTTATAATAATAATTAACAGACCGACATGGGTTTTCCGTCGGACTGAAAGACAAAAAATATCTGGAGGTATAAAACCAATGGCAAAGAAATATTGCTACCTTTTCTCTGAAGGTAATGCTAACATGAGAGAACTCCTGGGCGGCAAGGGCGCTAACCTTGCTGAAATGACAGGTATGGGTCTTCCCGTTCCGCAGGGTTTCACTATTTCAACTGAAGCGTGTACACAGTACTATGAGGACGGCCGTCAGATTAATCCTGATATCATGGCTGAAATTAATGAATACATCGGTAAGATGGAAGAAATCACCGGCAAGAAGTTCGGCGATCACGAAAATCCACTCCTCGTTTCTGTTCGTTCAGGCGCTAGAGCATCAATGCCTGGTATGATGGATACTATCCTGAACCTCGGTCTTAACGAAGAGGTTGTTGAAGTTATTGCTGAAAAGTCCAATAACCCAAGATGGGCTTGGGACTGCTACAGAAGATTCATTCAGATGTATTCAGACGTAGTTATGGAAGTCGGCAAGAAATACTTTGAAGAACTTATTGACGAAATGAAGGCTAAGAAGGGCGTTACTCAGGACGTTGACCTTGATGCTGACGACCTTAAGGAACTGGCTGCACAGTTCAAAGCTGAATATAAGGAAAAAATCGGTACAGACTTCCCTTCTGATCCTAAGGAACAGTTAATGGGCGCTGTACAGGCTGTATTCCGTTCATGGGACAACCCAAGAGCTAACGTTTACAGAAGAGACAACGATATCCCTTATTCATGGGGTACTGCCGTAAACGTACAGTCAATGGCTTTCGGTAACATGGGTGACGACTGCGGTACAGGCGTTGCGTTTACACGTGATCCTGCTACAGGCGAAAAGAAGCTCATGGGCGAATTCCTTACAAACGCACAGGGCGAAGACGTTGTTGCCGGCGTTCGTACACCTATGCCTATCGCTCAGATGGCTGAAAAGTTCCCTGCTGCTTTTGAAAAGTTCCAGAATGTATGCAAGACTCTTGAAGATCACTACAGAGACATGCAGGATATGGAATTTACTGTAGAACACGGCGAACTCTTCATGCTCCAGACAAGAAACGGAAAGAGAACAGCTCAGGCTGCTCTGAAGATCGCATGCGATCTCGTTGACGAAGGTATGAGAACAGAAGAAGAAGCAGTTGCTATGATCGATCCTAGAAACCTCGACACACTGCTCCACCCTCAATTTGACGCTAAGGCTCTTAAGGCTGCTACACCTGTAGGCAAGGGCTTGGGTGCTTCTCCAGGCGCTGCATGCGGTAAGGTTGTATTCACAGCTGACGATGCTGTTGCTTGGCATGAAAAAGGCGAAAAGGTTGTTCTTGTTCGTCTTGAAACATCACCTGAAGATATTACAGGTATGAAGGCTTCTCAGGGTATCCTGACAGTAAGAGGCGGTATGACTTCTCACGCTGCCGTTGTTGCTCGTGGTATGGGTACATGCTGCGTATCAGGCTGCGGCGATATCAAGATGGACGAAGCTAACAAGAAATTTGAACTTGCAGGCAAAACATATACTGAAGGCGATTATATCTCAATCGACGGTTCAACAGGTAACATCTACGACGGCGTTATCCCTACAGTAGACGCTACGATTGCCGGCGAATTCGGCAGAATCATGGCTTGGGCTGACAAGTACAGAGTTCTTAAGGTAAGAACAAATGCCGATACTCCTGCTGACGCTAAGAAGGCTCGTGAACTGGGTGCTGAAGGTATCGGTCTCTGCCGTACAGAGCACATGTTCTTTGAACCGGACAGAATCGGTGCATTCCGTGAAATGATCTGCTCAGATACAGTTGAAGAAAGAGAAGCTGCTCTTGCTAAGATCGAACCTATGCAGCAGGCTGACTTTGAAGCTCTTTATGAAGCTCTGGAAGGCTGCCCTGTAACAATCAGATTCTTAGATCCTCCGCTTCACGAATTCGTTCCTACAGAAGAAGCTGACATTAAGGCTCTTGCTGATACTCAGGGTAAATCTGTTGAAACAATCAAGAATATCATCGCTTCACTTCACGAATTTAACCCAATGATGGGTCACAGAGGCTGCCGTCTTGCTGTAACATACCCTGAAATCGCTATTATGCAGACAAAGGCTGTTATCAAGGCTGCTATCGCAGTTTCTAAGAAGCACCCTGACTGGAATATCGTTCCTGAAATCATGATCCCGCTGGTTGGCGAAATCAAGGAACTTAAATATGTTAAGAATTTCGTTGTTGAAACTGCTGACGCAGTTATCAAGGAAGCCGGCGTTGACCTCAAGTATGAAGTAGGTACAATGATCGAAATCCCAAGAGCTGCTCTGACAGCTGACGAAATTGCTAAGGAAGCTGAATTCTTCTGCTTCGGTACAAACGACCTGACACAGATGACATTCGGTTTCTCAAGAGATGACGCTGGTAAGTTCTTAGATGCTTACTATGACGCTAAGATTTTTGAAAACGATCCATTTGCTAAGCTCGACCAGACCGGTGTTGGTAAGCTCATGGATATGGCTGTTAAGATGGGCAAGGAAGTTCGTCCTGAAATGCACATCGGTATCTGCGGTGAACACGGCGGCGATCCTTCATCTGTTGAATTCTGCCACAAGCTTGGTTTGACTTATGTTTCCTGCTCACCATTCCGTGTTCCAATTGCAAGACTCGCTGCAGCACAGGCTGCTATTGCAAGCAAATAATTCGAATTATTAAATTTCTGAAATTTATATTATATTGTCAAAAAAATGATAATCTGATTGCACAAAATCTTATCATCTTTGACTTTCGACTCTCATTGTCAGGTGACGGCAATGAGAGTTCTTTTTTATACATTCTTTGTATTGACAAACAATAAAAATAGTGGTAAAATATTTTAAAAAAGGAGGTTTCAAAAGATGAAATTAAAAAAATTATCTGCCGCATGTTTAGCGGCTTTGATCAGCACAGTAGGTCTGCACTCATTTATGCCTGAATCCGGCTTTAACAGTACCGCATATGCCGCTGAAACCATAACAGGCGATGCTAACGGCGACGGAAAAGTTACCGCTCTGGATGCTGCTTTTATAGCACGTAAGCTTGCAGAACAGAAAGGTTCAGAACTTCCGTCAAATGCAGATTATAACGGAGACAAAAAGACAACTGCCGGAGACGCTGCCGCTATTGCTTTTAGACTTGCTAATAATTATAATATTACAAAAATGATTGAACTGACAAACGCTGAACGTACTAAGAAAGGCATAGCTCCTCTTAAGTTTGATGAGGGTCTTACAGCCGCTGCAATGGTCAGAGCAAGAGAATCAGCGTCTTCTTTTTCTCATACACGTCCTAATAAAGAATCATTCTACACAATACTTGATGATTTCAATTTAACATGGATGTCAGCTGCGGAAAACATTGCAGCCGGAAACGCTGCAGCAGGAGGTTCTTCACCTGAAATGGCTATGGACCTTTGGATCAATTCATCAGGACATTACAACAACATGATAGATAAAGAATACAATAAAATGGGTGTTGGCTGTATTTATGTAGCAAATTCCACCTATGGATATTACTGGGTTCAATTATTTTCAGATTAATAATTTTTTATTAAAAAGAGCAGTTAAACTGCTCTTTTTTTTGCATATTTTCCTCTGAAAACACATATACATGCTATTGAAAACTTTATCTACCGACAGGGGGAGTTATATTGAAAGATTTAAATTTTAAGGAAACTTCTGAAAAATACAGAAATGAAATGATGAAGCTATATGGAGCAAAATTTAAAATGGACAATATAAAAAAAGAAGAACCTGATTCAGAAATTAAAATAGAATATAATGAAAAAATTGAAGATAATAAAGAAATTCCGGAAGTTCTTAATGAACAGGAAGATGAAGATATTGAAAAAAAATATCCTCCTCCGGAAATCCCCGTATTTATGCAATTGGACAGCACAAGCACACGACCCCAGACTGAAGCAGTTATAAATTATAACAATGGTCAGACAAATAATATTTCAAAAATAAGGGAAGCTGAAACACCGAATTACAATATCCAGAATGCTCCTCAGCATAGCGAAATCCCCCAAGAGACTCCGCCCTCTTCAAATCCTCTGGAAAATAAATGGGGATATCTGAAAATTACCGTTAGAACCGGAAGCAATGGTATTCCTGTACCCAATGCTTCGGTAACCGTTTCGAGAAGATATGATGGAAAAGAAGAAATTATCAGTATGACTACCACAGATATAAGCGGTGATACTGAAGTATTCCGGCTTTCAGCTCCTTCTCAGGGAAACAGCAACACTCCACAAGACTATGATAATTATTCAGTTTACGATGTTGCGGTTTATGCCAGAGGATATTACAGGGAAGTAAGCAGAAATGTACCCATATTTGAGAATATTACTTCTATTCAGGGATTTAATTTAATTCCTGAACCATATTCATTTGATTCCGGAGGAAATTTTATATCCTACGGCAATCAGGAACCTGAAGTATAAGGGGGTTTTGTAATGACAGGTACACCGTTTATTCCTGAAAGAATAACTGTTCATCTTGGTCCTCCGGACTCAAATGCTGAAAATGTAAGTGTAACATTTCCCGATTATGTAAAAAATGTAGCAAGCAGTGAAATTTTTCCTAATTGGCCGGAAAATTCTCTGAGAGCAAATATTTATGTAATTTCAACGTTTGCTCTTAACAGAATTTATACAGAATGGTACAGAGCTAAGGGATTCGACTTTGATATAACAAATTCTACTCAATACGATCAGAAATTTATTAACGGACGTGAAATATTTGAAAACATAAGTCAGCTTACTGACGAATTATTCAGCAATTATGTAAGACGTCAGGGGTACGTTGAACCGCTGTTTACTCAATTCTGCAACGGCACAACAGTAACCTGTGAAGGACTTTCACAATGGGGAACAGTCGACCTTGCAAAACAGGGAATGACTCCCTATGAAATTTTACAGTATTATTACGGAGATAATATCGAAATAGTAAGAGATGCCCAAGTTATGACTAATACTCCGTCATATCCGGGAATTGAACTGCGTCTGGGTTCATTCGGCAACGACGTAAGAACAATACAGGTACAACTAAACCGTATCGCAAGAAATTATCCTGCAATACAAAAAATAAGTTCTGTTGACGGCGCATTCGGCGTACAGACAGAAGATGCTGTCAAAACATTTCAGCAAATTTTTAATATGCCTCAAACAGGTGTAGTTGATAAAGCAACATGGTATAAAATTGCATATATTTTTACAAGCGTTAAAAAACTGGCAGAACTTAATTCCGAAGGTCTTCGTCTAGAAGAAGTAGATAAGCAATTTAAAGAAGATCTTTCTCCCGGAATGCAGAACAACGAAGTAAAAATCCTGCAATATTTCCTTGCAGTTATAGGCGCATATTACGACTCTATAATGCCGGTAGATATAACAGGATATTACGGTTCGGAAACTGAAGCATCTGTCCGTTCTTTCCAAAAAACCTACGGCCTGCCTGAAACCGGAACAGTAAACCGTGCCACATGGTTTGATATATACAGAGCCTATGACGGTATAATTCAGTCAATTCCTATTGACGACGGAGAAGATGTTATACTCTTTCAGGGAACGATCCTGAAGGAGGGAATGTCAAACGACGAAATCAAACGTCTCCAGGAATATCTTACGTTTATTAATCAAACATATCCTAATATTCCGGCAGTTAACAATACCGGCTATTTCGGTCCTGTTACACGCTCATCAGTACTGGCGTTTCAGCGGCAGTTCGGACTTCCGCAAAACGGTCTGGTCGGTGCGGTAACATGGAATGAAATAGTTGGTCTTTACTCCGATCTGAAATACGGATTTGACAAGCGACCGTATCAAAATCCGGGATATACTATTAAATAGGAGGCAAATATGGCTTATACAGAAGATCAGAAATCAAGGCACATTACAGAGCTTCAGCGATATTTATACAGTATTTCTCATTATAATGAAAAAATACCCAGAATCTTTCCGGACGGCATATATGGTCCTGAAACGACTCAGGCGGTCAAAGCGTTTCAGCATGATTATAATCTTCCGGTAACTGGTGAAATTGACAGCGCTACATGGGACAGATTAGTTGAAGTCTATCTGGATTATAATAAGGACGCTATTTTTCTTGAAGTATTTCCGTCCAATTTCGTTCTTGATCCAGGAAGTGAAGGTCCCATAGTTTATATTATCCAGACTATTATAAACACCCTTAGTTTAAGATTTGATAATATAATTCCTGTAAAAGTAAACGGTGTTTACAACAAAGAAACTCAAAACGCTGTTAATTCCTTTAAAAAAATAAGCGGTACTGATAACGGTATTGAAGGAGTTGATACTGATACATGGAATAAAATGGCTTCCGGTTTTAACATGATGGAAAAAACTAAATAAACTTAGCCCCCGCTTAATACGGGGGCTGTTTTTATTATTAAGTTTATTTTATGCGTCACTATTTACCAATACTCTTTTCAGCAAGATACTTAGCTACTTCAGCGGCGTCAAGAGCGGTTACATCGGTACTCTTATTAAAATCTGCACGATAATCAAGATCTTTTTTATTTTGTTCCGCTAGCTTTCTTGCGATATAAGCTGCGTCATTTGCTGTTATTTCACCATCTCCATTAGCATCTCCGTTTACATCTTCTTCGTTGTATACTAAATAAGTTGTTTGGAGAACCTGATTTGCTTCGCCAGTTATTAAATTTACACGTCCAAGTGCATCACGCATAACTTCTCCATCAATATAACCATAGAATCCGCCATAATATATATGCATTTGCTTATAAGCATTTTTAATTATGCCATCATCAAGCCATTTTGAAGACTGTTCAAACATCTTATTCATTTCCTCCTGGGTTTCAAAAGAAATAACATATACATTATTTGACGTTCCAGACTTTTCAATTTTATAACCTTCAGAAATTCCCAGCACTTCATTTGTAATTTCTGTATCATCGTTAACAATAACTGATAGTTTAAAATCCCATCTTTCACCTTCAAATGTAACAATTTTAGTTCCGTCTTCAAATTCCATAATTGTATTGTCATCACTTACGACTTTATTTCCATTACATACATAATTAGGAGGTGCCGGATAAAATGTAAGTGCTGATGCCGAAGATAACTCAACTGCACTTATTATTGCCATAGCAGATAAAATTCCTAATATAGCTTTAATCTTTTTCATAATAAAAACCTCCAATCAAATTATATTTATAAATATTTGTTATCATATGCAAACTGTAAAATTTCCGGGATAATTCGAGTAGCTACAGTTTTATTATCATCATAATTACCAGTAACAATTCCTACAACAGTCTTGTATGTTTGAACCTTTTTTGCTGGATCTTCCGAACCTAGAACACCAAATCTGCACTGAGAATAAAGAGGACCTCCACTGGTACCACCATATATAGTAGACGAACATCTATATAAAACATTACTCAAATCATTACCAGTATTATTGATATATCCATGTGATATTTTCATAGTTGGTCTGCCATTTTCATAACTGTATCCTAATGCATGAATGGGAGTGTCATTTATAGTTTCATCTGTACCAAGTCCTAAAAAAACCTGACCATAAGAACTTAAATCTTCTTTAACCTTGATAATTGCATAATCATTGCCATCAACACGTTCAAAATAATCATCAGGAACTGTCATAAATTCAGGTGTCAATGAAATATCCTTACCATTTGATGGATTAGCAGTTGGTATAGTTATATTTATATCAAACGCTTCCATAGATTCATAATTATTTATATCATTAGTTGTTACACAATGTGCAGCCGTCATAATTTCATGATCACCAATTATAAATCCTGACCCCAAAGTCATCCATCCATCTTTAATATGATTAATAAAAACTACTTGTTGCTCCAACGGGGCATTTTCTCTTTCATCATAATTAAGACTTCTCAGTTCAGGCACATTATTAATAACAAGTAATGCATCCAGATAATAATATGTATAATTTGCAGTAGTAAAATAATCTGTGTTATAGGTATATTTCCAATACATTTTTCTATTATCAGCCGCATTTGAACTATTATTCCAACAAAGCAATAATGACATTGCAATCACAATACTTGTAATTATACACATAAGGCCTGTTTTATTTTTCATCTTAACCAATTTTATCACCCCTTAATATTTATTCAAATACAGTTGTAGTTTTCTGACCTAGTAAATAATAAAGCACGGTTCTTAAATCAAGTTCATCAACTATTCCGTTACCGTTAACGTCAAGATTATCTACGCTTGTCGGTTTCGCAAGACCAGACAATATTTTAGCTAAATACGCAACATCAGATGATGTAACTTTATTATCATGATTTACATCATAACTTTCAATATAGTTTAAACCATTTACAGGCAATGCAGATGAAGCAAATATCAAAGTACTGCATATCATTGCATATAAAACTTTTTTCATTATACTTCTCTCCTCATTTTATATAGTATTTATTTACATTAATATTATACCATTTTATTACAATTTCGTCAACTGTATATAGCTCAATAATTAAATAAAAAAATTAACCAATACTCTTTTCAGCAAGATACTTAGCTACTTCAGCGGCGTCAAGAGCGGTTACATCAGTACTCTTATTAAAATCTGCACGATAATCAAGATCTTTTTTATTTTGTTCCGATAGCTTTCTTGCAATATAAGCTGCGTCATTTGCTGTTATTTCACCATCTCCATTTGCATCTCCGTTTACATCTTCTTCGTTGTATACAAGATATGTAATCTGTGGAACAGTATGCATAGCTACGCATGACTCAACTTTATCTTCTTCATGTGACCATACGCAGGCATACTGTATATTCATTTTTTTATAAGCGTTTTTTATTAAATTATTTTCATGCCATTCAGAAGACTTTTCAAAAAGACTATTCATTTCATCTTCCGTTTCAAAAGAAATAACATATACATTACTTGACGTTTCATATCTTTCAATTGTATAATCTTCGGATATTCCCAATAATTCATTGGTAATTTCTGTATTTCCCTCGGCAATTAAACTTAATGTAAAGTTGTCTCTTTTATACGCATAAATTTCATGCTCGTCATCAAACACCATATACCCATTTACATCACTTAACACTAAATTTCCATTTGATACTTTATAAGGATGTGTTTCCTTGCCCGTTGCTGAAACTGTAAATAATCCCATTGTACCTAAAATAACCGTTAATGAAAGCAATGCCATAAATCTTTTTAATTTATTCATAATATTTCCTCCAATCAAATTATATTATAAATATTTGTTATCATATGCAAACTGTAAAATTTCAGGCGTTATTCTTGTTGCGCTTGAAGAATAAATATATTGAGTATTCGGATCATAAAAAACAACAACTGAAATGCCAATGAGCAGCTGTCATAATTTCACTAGCTACCTTATATATACTATTTTATACAATATATCTAAATGTAAATATAAGGTATTTTCCATTAAATGTTTATAAAAATATTATATTTTTATAACTGTATTATACCACTTTCTACTTATTCTGTCTATTAATTTATTAAAGTTTTTTTATTTTTGTATATATGCACAAAAATAAATAGAGTATTTGTACATTAGTACAAATACTCTATCATAAACATTATTATTGTTGTTCAATAGTCATACCTTCGGCTTTTGCCAAAGCTCTAGCGGCCAAAAACTGAGCTATCTTTGCACAGTCAAAGGCGGTTATTTCGCCGTCGCCATTAATATCTGCTGTTTCCGGTAATTCGTCTGCTTTCTGCTCCGCAAGCTTTTTTGCTACAAATGCTGCGTCCATTGCTGTAAATTTTCCGTCTTCATTAGCATCGCCAACTAGGTAGTGAGAATCTAAAGGATTAATCAGTTGATGAAATTCCATAACCTGATAAAGACAATAATTTACTTTTGCAACTTCAAGTACAGTACATTCAGTATCATAATAACGATCATGCACCCAAACCTTACTATTTATACCATCCTCATGATAAGTTATACCGCTTTCAACTACAAAGTCAATATCGTCTACATCAAGTAACCTTATAATTTCTTTTTCCGTATAATAAGGAACATATTCACCATATTCACACGTATAAATATTCGAAAAATAATTATAACCATATATCTCAGTACCACAATGATCGTAAAAGTATTTTGGAGAAGTTGTTCTAGAATCATTTTCATCTATAGGATCAAGCGCAAAAAATTCTTCCTCACTCATTTCGAATAATTCTGATAATGTATATATTTTTTTTTCTGTGTCAGCATTAACTGCAAAACTTCCCAGCAACGAAACCGATATCATACCTGCAAGTATTGCGCTCAAACATTTTTTTAGTTTTTTCATAATAATACCTCCATAATTTCACTAGCTACCTTATATATACTATTTTATACAATATATCTAAATGTAAATATAAGGTATTTTCCATTAAATGTTTATAAAAATATTATATTTTTATAACTGTATTATACCACTTTCTACTTATTCTGTCTATTAATTTATTAAAGTTTTTTTATTTTTGTATATATGCACAAAAATAAATAGAGTATTTGTACATTAGTACAAATACTCTATCATAAATATTATTATTGTTGTTCAACAAACATACCTTCGGCTTTTGCCATAGCTTGGGCAGCCAAGAACTTAGCAATCTCTGCGCAGTCCAAGGCGGTTATTTCGCCGTCACCGTTAACATCTGCCGTTTCCGGTAATTCGTCCACTTTCTGCTCCGCAAGCTTTCTGGCCAGAAACGCTGCGTCCATTGCGGTAAATTTTCCGTCTTCATTAACATCTCCAGCACTGTATCCAGAATCTAATACATATGACAAGTGATTAAATTCCATAACTTGATAAAGGCAATAGTTTACTTTTGCAGCTTCAAGTTTAGTACACTCAGTGTTATAAAATCGATCATGTACCCAAACTATATCACTTATGCCATTACCATAAAAATCTGTTGTTACACTGCTTTCAACCACAAAATCAATATCATCTACATCAAGTAATCTCATAATTTCTTTTTCCGTATAATAAGGAACATATTTACGATACCGACATGTAAACATATTTCCAAAAAAATTATAACCATCCATAGCAAGATTTATTTCATCGTAAATCATTTTCGGCGTTACGACTTTATGTTGATATGCAGGTGAAGGATTAAGCTCAAAAGAATCGAGTGCAAAAAATTCTTCCTCGCTCATTTCGAATAATTCTGATAATGTATATATTTTTTTTTCTGTATCAGTAGTCTCAGCGTTAACTGCAAGACTTCCTAACAACGAAACCGATATCATACCTGCAAGTATTGCACTCATAAATTTTTTTAATTTTTTCATAATACCCACTCCTTTAAATTATATCTTTTAATATAAATTATTATCTCTTCTCATTGCAATAACATCAGCGCTGTTTGCAGAACCGTCATTATTGTAATCAGCAAGATAATATTGTATGTTTGATAAATCATTTACTTGTAATATATATTGAACTATATAGTCTACATCTGCTGTTGTTATAGCGCCATCGTAATTCACATCGCCTTTTTTCAATGAAATATTTTGATATGCATATGCAAATTTATCCTCGTCAAATTTTATCAATTGTTTATCCGTTCCTATTTCATTTCCTAAATTATCCAATACATTAAATTCATAATCATCTCCCATTGTTGTTCCCGATAAATATGTAAACCAATTATATCCTTTGCAGTACCTTGAAATAGGTGAAGCCAAATTATCATAATCAAAAAAGATATCTCCGTTAAAAGCAAATCCGCCAGAATTTGAACTAACATACGGGAATATTGTATATGCATTATTATGCGACCACAATGTAGATGTTCCCCTGTTTATCTTTAAAGTTAAAGTCTCACGGTCAGACGTATTAACAGAAAGACGTCCTACAAAATTAACATTTTTATGTGCAACATCTATAGTGAAAAAAGCATTCTCACAATCAGGCAACTTATTAAAAGCGGGACTACGCGTTCCAGAATATTTTGCTTCCCAATTATTAACGTTATTAGCGCTTACTTTATTCAATGCATCGTACATTACCCAAAAATAACCGGTATTTGAGCTAATCCCACTTGAAACAAAACTTGTTCCCCATGAATTTGCTATTTTAAAAGCGCCTTTTTCACAATCTTCAATAATGCCGTTTCCGTTAAAATCATAACTTTTATTATCATCATAGCCTACAACAGTAAGCATATGTGAACCGCCCTGATAACATCTGAATGCTAAACTTTCACCATTTTGAACAACTGAATTCCAACGATTATGTGAAACAACCGTAAGTACTTTACCATTATTCAGCATTTGCTTTACCATATTAAGATAAGGATCATTTACATTCTGTATAGTATTATCAAGAGGCATATCATATTTTGCAGTATTTTCTACTCTGGTTTCTAAAGCCTCTATCTTTTCATTCTGCAATTGAGAAGGCCATTCCGTGTAATTATCCGTATAAGGAAAATCATTGCTTTTTAAGCTTCCTAATGTTTCCAATGTAGAATAGGCGTCTATGGGACAAAGACCTATGTCATTTCCATTATTTATCAAATTATAAATCCATTTAGGTGAATAAATGACTCTGTCAGAAACATTGGTCACATTATTAAGTTTGTTTACCTCATATGAGTATTGGTAATAAGTTGTTGCAAATGCCACACATGATCTTAACCTTCCTTGATTGGCTATAGGCGGAAAGCATGGCGAAGTACTTAAATCAACCGAACTTGGTACAGAAGCTGTCGTTGTCGGAATGTCCCCTGGATTTTCAAAAATATTATTTATACCTAGTGTTGAATTCAATATTACGCCTTCAGAACAAGCATTTTCTTCCGCTCCTACCGGTAACATACTGATTAGATTAACAGCCAATATTCCACCTACAGCAGCACTTAAAAGTTTTTTTAATTTGCTCATTGTATTGTCCTCCTATTTTTAATTTGAAAAGTATTTTTCCTTCTGTTTATATTATATCACAAATTTCCTATTTTTACCATAGTAGTTTTTATATATTTATAATTTTGTATATATGCACAAAAATTAATAGAGTATTTGTACTAATTTACAAATACTCTATTAAAAATAATATTATTGTTGTTCAACAAACATACCTTCGGCTCTTGCCAAAGCTTTAGCGGCAAGGAATCGAGCTATTTCTGCGCAATCCAATGCTGTTATTTTCCCGTCACCATTGAAATCTGCTGTTCCCGGTAATTCGTCTGCTTTCTGTTCCGCAAGCTTTTTTGCTATGTATGCTGCGTCTCCGGCTGTAAGCTTGTCATCGCCGTTAGCTTCTCCGTAGTTAACAATTGGTGCTGCTCCGCCGTCTACACAACTACAATATGGTAGAAAGAACGCAACTTGATTTAAACAATAAGCCAACTTTGCATTGTATAATCTATCTTGATCACTAAATTCTAAAAAATTTTCTGAATTAGCCGGACTTGCTGGAAACTCATGTGTAATAAATAATTTAGGCGTTCCAAATTCAGCCTCTAGGGGAGTTTGCATATTATAATCAATATTATCAAGTAATTCCATAATAGTTTTTTCTGTTATATAAGGTTGATAGCCACTTTCCATATTATTAGCCAAGTTTCTTATAACACAAGCAAAACCCACCTCAAATTTTCCGGATTTTAAATGATAAGTTACCATTTCTTCAGCACTATCCAAAACTCCTCCACACTCATATTGAGCTTGTGCGCCATCTAACTTTAAAAAGTCTTCTTCACTCATCTCCAACAGTTCTGAAAAGGTATATATTTTTTCTTCTTCCGCACCCACAGACAAACTTCCCAACAACGAAACCGACATCATACCTGCAAGTATAGCACTCAAACATTTTTTTACTTTCATAATAATTGCCTCCATTATTTTCCGTTTTATGTTAATTTTATACGTATATAACTTCTGCCGACTGAATTCAGTCGGCAGAGTTATATAGGTGATATCATAAATTGAATTATGGTATGTGTTAAAATATTATATTCATTGTCTTAGACGATGAATATTCTGATATTTCTTCACTGACCAAAACTAGTCAGCGAAGAAAAGCAGAAATAATTACTCATATAATGAGGTGCATATACGAATAATTAATATCAAATCAATTTTGGCATGCCAAAGACTTTGAAGTTGATTTTTCAACGCTAACCGAAGAATAATCGGTGCTGAATAATAATACAAATCTCATTCATATCAAGAGGTGATATGTCTAAAGTATATCATATTATCGATTACAAGAAACATTCAAAAAACGGGGGATCTAAACGAACCACTAATCAACATCTAAATTTAAGGTTTCTGTACCGGCTAAGCCGATACAGAAACATATATGAATTGATTCACAAAAGGTTGAGATGATATTGTGAACAATCATACAGCAAATCTTCGACATAACCAAAATTGATAAGCTATCACGAATACTACTGGAAATCTATATTCCTTTCATATCCATTTATATTATAGCACAATATTCCAGTACTGTCAATAGTTTTTTCGAAAAAATATGTAAACAATTTATGAACAAATTAAAGACTTTTTTCGAAACTGTATTTTATTACATCTTCATAAGAATTTCCCTTATAAACTTTTGCTACGGTTTTTACTCTATATGTACCGCTGTTTAATGTTGCCGAAGTATTATTAAATTCTAAATCCGTAGAATATTCGGTTCTGTACCATATTGCATGATCTATCCAATCACTACCGGATTTTTTCTGCAATATCTGCTCTACATAAATTTTAGTAATATCAGATTTACCTGATATAATACTAGTACAAGTAGCTTTTTTATTGGAAATAGAAATTTTACTTTGTGCATCATCAACATTTTCACTGAAAACGATGATTTCTTCATCAACAGCATAATCCAATTCATCAGCATTGACTATCATTCCCGATGTTCCGACTGCCAGAGCTGCTGTAAATACAGCAATAAATTTTTTCACTTTTTTCATATTTTTACACCTCATTAAAATTTGTTAGAAATTCACATTTCTATATATAAAGACAATAAAAACGATAATTTGCGGAATTTTTTTTTGAAATTTATTTTATTTTTGTAGATTTGCATAAATCAAGAGCAGTTTCCTGACTTGTATTTGTTCGCAATGTAAACAAATATATATCGTTGCTCCACATAATCAGATAATAATCTTCCTCTTCATCAAAATGGATCACATATTTTATTCCGTCTCCATCCGTAATAATATCATTGATCCCATGTTCATTATCAATGTAGATTATATTATCTTCCACTACTTCTTGTACAAATTTTATATAATCTTCATTATTTTCATAATATTTTTTTTGAGAAAATTCGCCTACAGTTTCATCCTTTAATTCAAAGCCTTCGGGTACTTCTATAGTATATTCTTTTTCAATTGTAGCAGGAAAAACATAATTTTCTTCACATATTACACGAATTTCATCACTATCATAATGGTGCAGAACCAGATAATCAACTGCCGGATCTCTTCCGGCGTCTGTCAGTATACTCAATCCAGCCGCCATAACAAATATTGCCGCAACACTTGCTCCGCAGCGTCTGGCCATGCTGATAATTTTACCCCCGCGAGTTTTTCGTCTTTTTATAATCTTTGACATTCTGCGTTCAAACTCATCTGAAAATTCATGTTCATAATCTAAAGGAAGCGATTCGTTAAGTATTTCCGGAATAACAGATTCTGCCAGAGCTTCGGCAAATATGGATTTATCTTTTTTCATCTTTTGTCCGCCTCCAGTAATCTTTTCAAATGTTTTCTCGCCTGCTGCAACCGTTTCTGAGCAGCAGCATTTGTAATTTTTTTCATCTTTGCAATTTCTCTTAAACTTAAATCATAAAAATAGTAAAGTAACAATACTTCTTTTTCTTTAGGTTTTAATTTTGATATTTTTTCCTTTAAATACATCTTGTTTATATACTGCAATTCAATATCAGATAAAAAACTGTCATCATTTTCACAGTCATCTATGCTTATGCAATTATTTTTCGATTCTGAATTAATAATATTTTTACAGATGTTTTTTAATGTAAGAACACAATATGCTTCTATCTGACTATCGCTCAGCGTTTTAAAGGAATCAAATTTTACGGAAATATTTAAAAACGCTTCAGAAACAGCTTCCTCTGCAAGCTTTTCATCATTTAGCATCTTGTACGCTATAAAGTACAATTTCTGCTTTTGAGCATTATAAAGACGTTCAAAGCCGTCCTTTTCATAATCTTCTTCAGTAAAAGTCATATACGTCTCAAACATAAACGTCCCTTCTGTTATGTCATTTCAGATTCCTCCTTTTCATAATACATATAAAAATACGGATATTCTACCATATTTTATTAACAAACTTAATTTTTGTTGATATACACAATTTTGCAATAATATTTAGTTTTAGTTTTCGACACATATGACAATTTTAAAAATCGGAATATTATTGCTTATATATATAAAGACAACAAAAATGACTGTTTGCGGACATTTTTTTCAAAAAATATTTATATTTCGTATGAATGCACAAAATCATACGTTTTTTTTGTAAAAATTACACATATCCGACATTAACATATCCACTATAATTTATAAAAAACAAAAAATGTCACATTAATTTTAAAAATAGGGTGACAATTCGATTTTTTTATGATATAATAGAAAAGGCAAAAACTTGTCTTAAAAATGGAGGTTAAAAAATGGAAGCTACAAGAAAAAAAACAACAACATTCAACATTGTCATGGTGGGGCTTTCTGCCGCACTGATATGTATTGCAGGACCTTTTGCAATTCCGATACCGTTCAGTCCTGTCCCGATATCGCTTATCCCACTGGCAATTTTTATTTGTGCGTTTCTTCTTGACTGGAAATTGTGCGGCTTAAGCTATGTAATATTCCTGCTTTTAGGAATGGTCGGACTTCCGGTATTTTCGGGATTCAGCGGCGGTCTGGCAAAGCTTGCCGGTCCTACCGGCGGATACCTTATAGGTTTTATTTTTACAGCGCTTGTTACCGGATTTTTTATAAACAAATTCAATAAGATCTACATGTATGTTATAGGTATGATTTTGGGCATGGTGTTTGGGTACCTTTTCGGTACAATATGGTTTGTTTACCAGCAAGGTACAACATTTACAGCAGCTTTAAGCCTTTGTGTATTCCCTTATCTTCCGGGTGAGGCTGTTAAAATGGTTATTGCAGCTCTTGTCGGACCTATACTCAAAAAAAGAATTGCAAAGCTTTCAATATAGTGAAAAAAGAGGACTGATAAAATCAGTCCTCTTTATTTTTGCTTTTCTTTCTTTTTTTAACGCATTCCGTCAGCAGAAATTCAATTTGTCCGTTAATAGAACGGAAATCGTCCTCAGCCCAGTCTGCCAGATCTGTCCACAGCTTCGGGGACAATCTCAGCACTATCTGCTTTTTTCCGCTGTCTTTTTTCTCTGCCAAGCTTATCCCTCCGATATATTTTTAATAAAGCGAACCGCTGTTCACTATCGGCTGAGCATCCTTGTTTCCGCAGAGAACAACCAAAAGATTTGAAACCATCTGTGCTTTGCGTTCTTCGTCAAGACTGCATATTTCGTTTTCAGAAAGCTTATTAAGCGCCATTTCAACCATACCTACCGCACCTTCAACGATTTTTTGTCTTGCTTCAATAATAGCCGCCGCCTGCTGACGCTGTAACATTGCCGCCGCTATTTCCGGCGCATATGCAAGATGTGTTATTCTTACTTCGATCACTTCCAGTCCGGCAACCTCGACCTTCTGCTGAAGTTCTGCCTTTAGAGCGTCCGCTACCTCCTGACTGGAGCCTCTGAGAGACTTTTCGTCTCCCTGCTCGGAAACATCGTAAGGGTAAAGTCTTACAATATTTCTCAATGCCGAATCTGCCTGTGTGGAAAGATAGTCCTCAAAATTATCAACGTTAAATACGGCTTTCGCAGTATTATTGATTTTCCAGATAACATTTACTCCGATCTCAATTGGATTTCCCTGTTCATCGTTTATCTTCTGCTTTTCATTGCGCAAAGTCATTGCTTTGAGTGAAAGCTTTTTATCTACTGACGATACGGCTACCTTTATTTCGCCGTTTTTAACTTTTTGATTCAAATCGTTTAAATGCTTTGTATACGCAGGATTGACAGATGTACTGAAAGGATTTACAAAGAAAAATCCGTCTTTTTTAATTGATCCGCTGTACTTTCCGAAGAGAGTCAGAACCAGCGCCTCATTGGGTTTAATTACTCTCAGTCCGCAATCGATTAATATAGCCAAAACAATAATAAGCGAAGCCAAAATAAATATTACAGCTGCAAATCCGTCGTCTCCGTCAGAAACGGCTTTTCCCCCGGCAATAAACGCTCCGATAGAAGCAAGATACAGAATCAGCGACAAAAACAGCATTCCCCAGCCGCTTGAAGGATTCATTTCCTTTTCTTCAAAATTGATTTGTTTTTTCTCTTCCATAATGATTTCCCCTTATTTCAAATTATTAATTGATATGTTTTGATATCAATTTGATATCACTATATTATCACAGATTTTCTGGTTTGTCAAGAGGGTATTTGATTTTTCCGGAAAAATATGATATATTGTTTTCAGAGGTGTTTTAGAAAATGGAAAAAACAAACGTAATGAGAATACTGGATCAGAAGAAGCTTGAATATAGATCTCATTTTTACGGCGATACCGGAGCAATAAGCGGAACCGATGTAGCTCAGGCGCTGAACGAAAATCCGCAATCGGTTTTTAAAACTCTTGTAACTGCGGGAAAATCAAAAAAATATTACGTATTTATGGTACCGGTATGTGAAGAACTGGATTTGAAAAAGGCTGCTAAATCAGTTAATGAAAAATCCATAGAAATGATAAAATCAAAGGAACTTCTTCCGCTTACAGGCTACATTCACGGCGGATGCTCCCCCATAGGCATGAAAAAGCTTTTTACTACCGTTATTCACTATACCGCAAATAACTTTGACAAGATTTTTTTCAGCGGCGGCAGGATTGGATGTCAGATAGAAATGTCATTTGAAAGTCTGAGAAAGGTCATACCGATCAATACCGCAGATATAATTGTAAATAAAAATGATTTATAACAGCATAGTAAAAGGCAGATTTATTTCACGTCCGAACCGATTTATAGCATACGCCGAAATAGACGGCAAAGAAGAGATCTGTCATGTAAAAAACACGGGACGGTGCAGAGAGCTTCTTATACCCGAAGCAGATATAATTCTCGAAATATCAGATAATCCTAACCGCAAAACAAAATTTGATTTGATTTCCGTCTATAAAAACGGACGGCTTATAAATATAGACAGTCAGGCGCCAAACAAAATTGCCGCAGAACTTTTGCCGAAGCTTTTTCCGGATTATATTATAAAGCCCGAACAGAAATATAAAAATTCACGTTTTGATTTTTATTTGGAGTCGGCAAATAAAAGAGCTTTTGCTGAAGTCAAGGGAGTTACTCTTGAAAATGAAAACATCGTTATGTTTCCGGACGCTCCTACAGAAAGAGGCGTAAAACACATAAACGAACTTATTCAGGCTGCCGAAAACGGCTTCGACGCATACATTTTGTTTATCATACAAATGAATCAAGTAAAATACCTTATTCCGAATTATGAAACTCACCGAGAATTCGGAGAAGCCTTACACCTTGCAAAGCAAAAGGGTGTCAAAATTCTTGCTTACGACTGTATTGTAAAAGAAAACGAGATAACCGCACATGATCCTATAAAGATTTTTACCGAAAATATGATCTGATTTTTGTCTAATTTTTTCATAAAAAGATATTGCTTTTTTTTAATTGTTATGTTATACTAAATTTAAATGGTTTGAAATACGTTATATCCGGCGCTGTTACAAAGTACTTTAGGCTTTAGAAGAATAAAAAGAAATCGGCAGTTTTTACCAAGTAATTTGTAAAAGAGACGGGTATATAATAATGGAGGAAGATATTAAATGAATATGAGTATACTGGAAATTATCGGCGGAATACTGCTGATTTTAACCTGCGTTCTTGCGGTTATTTTATGTTTGTTACAGGATTCAAAGCAGCAGCAGAATATGACGGCTGCAATTACCGGCGGCGCTAACGATTCATTCTATGAAAAAAATGAAGGAAGAACCAAAGAAGCTATTTTCAGAAAAATCACAAGAGTTTTACTTATTGCTTTGTTTGTTCTTACGATTGCTGTGAACGCCGTTATAGCTTTTGTAAAATGATTATTAATTCCCTGTGACAAAAACGAAAAGGTTAATGTCGCAGGGATTATTTTTAAAAATCTGTACGGCTGAAACAAAGCTTTCTGTCATCACATGTTCCAGATAACGAGGACTTAATAATGAGTAAAGAAAAATCAAAAAATAAAAAGAAATTTGGCAGCGATAAATATTCTGTAGAAAATTATCAAAATAAAATTATAACTTTTCTTAAAAAAAACGGAAAAAAGCCCCTATCCTCTAAGGAATTGGCGGCAAAATGCAGAAGCGTAAAAGGAAATGAAAAAAATTACAAAACGGCGGTCTCTGAACTTTTACAGAACGGAACAATATGCGAACGCCGCAGAGGCTTTGTAATGTGCGATATTCTGGGATTTTTCAAAGCCGAAGTTTTAAGACTTAACCGTACGTTCGGATTCATAAAACGCTGCGACAATAATGAAGAGGTTTTTATTCCGGGAAAATTTCTCTGCGGCGCAATGCCGGGGGATATTGTTTTGGCACGTTATATTGAATCACGTTCAGGAAAGCCGGAAGGCGAAGTTATCGACGTTCTTGTACCGTCGGCATCAAAGCTTACAGGCATAATCATCGAAGAAGAAGGTACTCAATATTTTCTTGCGGATACTATGTCGAAAACTCCTGTAAAAATTGAAGAAAACGGTATCGAATATCATGCCGGCGATAAGGTCATGGCAGAGCTTTGCAGAATGGGAAAACGTCACAGAGATCATAAAGTCAAAATAGTTTTCCGTTTCGGAAATTCACAGAATGCCGTATGCTGCGCTGAATCGGTATTGGCTGTAAACGGTATCGAAAAAGAATTTTCCGACGAGGTAAAGCGGGAAGCGCAAAAAATTGCGGCGGCAGGCGTATGGGAAGATGATTTTAAAAACCGTCTTGACTTAAGAAACCAACTGATTTTTACAATTGACAGCGCTGAATCAAAGGATTTAGACGACGCTGTTTCTATTGAGCGTACCTCAGACGGATATATACTGGGAGTGCATATCGCCGACGTTTCCCATTATGTTAAAGGAAACAGTCCTCTGGACAGGGAAGCTCTTAACAGAGGAACCAGTATCTATTACGCCGATAAGGTCATACCTATGCTGCCAAAGGAGCTTTCAAACGGTATCTGTTCGCTTAATCCCGATGAAAACAGACTGACTTTTTCTGCAATAATGAATATTTCAGCGGAGGGTAGGCTTAAAGATTTCACCTTTAAAAAGTCTGTCATACGCTCAAAGGTAAAAGGCATTTATTCGGAGATCAACAGTATTCTTGCCGAAAATGCAACCGAAGAAATCCTTGAAAAATACAGAGAACTTATTCCAAGTATTGAAATAATGAACGAGCTTGCTGACAAACTCATTGCAAACCGGCAAAAGAGAGGTGCGCCGAATATAGAAACCTCCGAAAGCAAGCTTATCATAAACGACGAACAGCTTTGTATTGACGTCAAACCCAGAACCAGAGGCAAATCTGAAATGATTATTGAGGAATTTATGCTTCTAGCCAACGAATCTGCCGCAAGACTTGCAAGAGAAAAGCAGATTCCTTTTGTTTACAGAATCCATGAAACGCCTTCGCCGGAAAAAATTGACGATTTAAAAAGCGGTCTGAGAAGGCTTAATGTTGAGATTCCCGTATTTTCTCAGGTCAAGCCTTCACACCTTGCGGAAATTCTGACAAATGCAAAAGACAAACCGTTTTATCCGGTAGTCAACATGATGACGCTCAGATCAATGGCAAAGGCAAAATACCACACCGAGCCTGTAGGTCATTTCGGTCTGGCGCTTGACGACTACGCTCATTTTACATCTCCTATAAGAAGATATCCCGACCTTGCTATACACAGAATTCTTTCAGATGTCATAGACGGTGCCGACTCACAATGGCTTGAAAAAAGATACGGCGGATTTGCCGCAAAAGCTTCAGAACATTCCACCGCAGCGGAAATAAGAGCCATGAATATTGAAAGAGACTGCGAGGACTGTTATAAGGCAGAATATATGCAGCAGCATGTGGGAGACGTATTTGAAGGTCTTATTTCAAGCGTTACAGAATTCGGTTTTTATGTAGAACTGGAAAATACCGTTGAAGGTCTTGTTCATATTAACAGTCTTCCGGAGGGTTATTATAATTACGACGGTTATTTTACTCTCAGTGACGAATACAGCGGAAAATCATATTCTGTAGGAGACCGTGTAACCGTAATTTGTTCAAGAGCAGACGTAAACAGCGGAAATATAGATTTTGACCTGAAAGTATAGACAAGGAGAAAGCAATGAAAAAATATATGCTTGCAGCCGTTCTGTCAGTGTTACTGCTGACTGCTGCCTGTTCAAAGGAAGAAACAAAAACAGCAGACGCAAAAACATCTTCTGTTTTGTCCGACTCAGAAACAGAGGCTTCCGATCATGCAGACGGTAAAAGCGAAATTGAAAAGGAAGCTGATGAAGCAGCTGAAAAAGTATCAGAAAATCAAAGCACTGCTGAAATGCAAAGCTCTGATGAACAGTCAAAAGAGATATTTGAAGCAGAAGAACAAAACAACCAGTCCTCTGAAAGCCCCGCTGATGAAGGCAGTTCGCAATCCCAAGACATTGAAGCTATCGGCAGCGAACTTTTTGAAAAAAGCTGTCAGGTAACATGGAATATGCTTATAGGCTGTCCTTACAATCTTGACTATGACACTATGACAAACAGCGGAGCCGTTCTTATCGACGATCCTGCCGTTACCGGTCTGGAGGATATTATAAACGATTATTGTCAGATTTTCGCTTCTCCTGACGGCGGTCTTTATGACAAATATTTTGAATCAGAAAACGGCGTATACTGCTTTGACGGCGGTAGAGGTGCAGACAGGTCTTATACAGATACAAAACTGGAACTCGTGTCTCAAAGTGATACAGAAGCGGTTTTCAATGCAGTATCACACTTTAAAGATCCTGACACTGAAGAATCTAAAGACGATGAAACCAACATATTTGTTATAGTCAAATCAGACGGCGTATGGAAAACAAAAACATTTACATTGCCTTATTAATAAAAACCGGTCTTACGACCGGTTTTTTATATCTGTGTGTTTTCAACCTGTTTTAATTTCGGACCTTTTACCAGTGCAACAATTGAGGAAATAAAGAAAATAAAAAATATTACTGCCGCTATTACCGGAAGAATCATAAATGTTATTTCTGATTCAGATAAATCAAAGCCTTCACGATACTCGTCTAAGTCTTTATTTATTCCTTTATTAAATAAATCGTCCATTAATATAAATGCTTTCATAACCTTTAAAGATATAAGATCAAGTATAAGACATATTGCCATGAATATTGTACGTATCGCTGATACTGCCGGATGGTATGCCTTAAAGCAAATTATACTGAATATAATACAAAGTACCGTCATTATCATAAATGGGTAAAAGAATAAGGCTATATCACCAAGTATTCCGGAAAATTTCGGGTCGTCTCCTGCTCCTTCATGCTGAACGGCAAATATCATAGCTCTGATAAAATGCACAAACATAACTGCGCCGCACAGGAATGTCAGTATGGTCAGTATTCTGAAAATAATCGACGGGATTTTTGATTTCATAATTTTCTCCTTTTTTCCGTTTATGTCAGACGGAATTTATTCTAAAATATTAAATATATTAAAATTATATCATATTTTCTGAATATCGTCAAATTTATTTTTTTATTTGCCTATTGACAATAAAGCAGATTTATGGTATAATTGTGATAAAATTGATGGATGTGTTTGTAGAATTTATGTTATCTTACTACATTAGTATTAAATGAGGTGACAAACTTGTCGATTTTTGGAAAAACAATATCATTATTTCTTATAGAAGGTGATCCAAATAAACGATGGGTTTGTGAATTATCAAATTGGAATGGTAAAGCATACAAAATTCCTCGTATTGAAATAAAGCGATGCAGTGATAGAAAAGATCTTGTCGCTTGCGGCATATATTTTCTTTTTGGCAAAAATGATACAGATAATAAAGGTATTGTTTACATCGGAGAAGCTGAAAATGTTTTTGAGAGATTGAAACAACATGACGCCTCCAGTAAAAAAGATTTCTGGAATGAATGCATCGTATATATCAGTAAGGACAATCGACTTAACAAAGCACATATCAAATATCTTGAACATCGGTGCTATTTATTAGCAAAGGAAGCAGACCGATATATTGTTGATAATTCTTCCATCCCTGCAGATGCATCTCTTACAGAGGCAGAACAAGCTGAAATGGATGAATTCCTTTATAACATTAGTATGATTAATAATGTACTCGGTCACAAAGTTTTAGAACCTCTTATTAAGATTGATTCTGTTCCTAATGATGTTGAACCGCAAGTTCTTTGCATTCAAGCCGCTCGTGGAGCTAATGCAAAAGGTATGCAAACCAGTGAAGGTTTTGTTGTTTTAAAAAACTCACAAATTGCCAATAATGTTACAAATTCCTGCCCTAAAAATATTCAGAATCTTAGAGAAAAATTGATTCAAAATAATATCATAAATGAAGAATGGATTTTTACAGAAAATAAGATATTCAGTAGTCCATCAACTGCTGCAAGTGTTGTAATGGGACGAAGTGCAAATGGTTTGACTGAATGGCGTAATCCTAAAACATCATAATGGTTGCATAGCTACAGTAAATTAATTTTTTTGATCGACAAGTGGAATAATATGATAAAATCTGCTTGACGAATCGGTATTGAAAATTTGAAAGGATCAACATTATGGAAGAATTAAAATCTATTATGGAGAAGTTTGTTGCATCCGGTTGGGATTTAATATCTATTCCTGCACAACAATGGTTAGACGGAAAAGCTGATAAAGACACTTTAGTATCATCAATTAAGCAAGCCGATATAGAATGCGGAAGCTGCGGTTGTGAATTAGACCCATTGTATAAAAGAGCATTGGAATTAATTTAACATTACTATTAATTCTGTTTCGGCAAGCATGTTAAATAACAAAAAAATTAATATGCGAGTGTGGTGAAATTGGCAGACACGCAAGATTTTGATTGCGTTACTACGGTGAAATTATTATTTTGTGTTAATTTCACTTATATATTGCAGTATTTGTGAAGGAGATAGGAAATATGGTTCTAAGAAATTATATAAAAGAAGATGCAGCAATTATCTGTAAATGGCTTAGAACCGAAGAAGAATTATACAGATGGTCGGCTGATAGGTTTAATAAATTTCCGCTTCTTGAAACTGACATTAACAATAACTATATGCCACAGATTGAAACCAGAAGATTTATTCCACTCACAGCGGTAGATGAGAAAGAAAATTTATTAGGTCATTTTATAATCCGATATCCAAGAGAAGATGTTGACTCTACTGTTCGATTTGGATTTGTTATATTAAATCCTGATTTACGAGGCATAGGATACGGAAAGGAAATGTTGCGTCTTGGAATAGAGTATGTTAAAGACAATTTAAGTGCGAAGCGAATTGATTTAGGTGTATTTGCAAATAATGATAACGCAAGATTCTGTTACGAGTCGATTGGATTTAGAGAGTACAGCAGGCGAAAATGTGAGATGCCGATAGGTGTATGGGAGTGTATTGATATGGAGTTATTTATGGCGTAAAGGAACAAACAAAAACGACAAATTCGGATTTATACATGAAAAATTAAATATGCGAGTGTGGTGAAATTGGCAGACACGCAAGGTTTTGATTGCGTTACTACATTGAAAAATAAAGTCCGTATAAACTGCGGCTGTCGGCAGTATAAATTTGGCAACAAAAAATTAATATGCGGGTGTGGTGAAATTGGCAGACACGCAAGATTTTGGCTGTGTTACTACATTGAAAAATAAAATCCGCATGGACTGTGGCTGTCGGCAGTATAAATTTGGCAGTGAAAATTAAATACGCGGGTGTGGTGAAATTGGCAGACACGTTAGATTTAGGTTCTAATGCCCTATGGTGTGCAGGTTCAAGTCCTGTCACCCGCACCAATGAAGAAGTCTCGATTTTTCGGGACTTCTTCATTTTAACAGTGCAAAGAAAAACAGGCATACACACTTAGACTTACATTGAAAGAGCAGGTAACGGAATATTAGCATGTATCTGTCCTCATGGTTTTCTTGATAACCCTACATTCAGAGGAATGCGTTGGAATTTGTTATAGACTTATGATAAAATATATGTGTTTGATTTGCATGGCAACGCTAAGAAAAAAGAGGTTTGCCCTGACGGTTCAAAAGATGAAAATGTTTTTGATATACAGCAAGTTGTTGGTATTATCATAACGATAAAATGTTCAAATAAAAGTATCACAAAAGTTTATCATACTGATTTGTTTGAAATAAGAGATTTTAAATAAAGTGTATATCGACGGCTCTTGACATTTTATCAGATTAGTGATATAATGTAATTAGCACTCAATGCATAGGAGTGCTAAAAACTAAATGGAGGTTTTTACCATGAACATTTCTGAACGTCAAAAGGATTTTCTGTCAGTTATTGAAAAACTGGATATCTCGCCAACATTATTTAAGAATGCCCAAAGTAAATATGAAGCCTTGGCTACGTTCTTAGATGAGCATGGTATCGAAGCAAACATATATCCACAAGGATCATTTGCTTTAGGAACGGTTACTCGTCCTATAAAGAAAGATAACAGTCCAAGCTATGACCTTGATTGTATTTGTCAGGTTTCTGGCACAAAATCAGAATATACTCCAAGCGGATTAAGAGACTTAATTGAAAATACGCTGAGAGACAACGATACTTATGACGGAAAGCTTGTGAAGTGGGAAAAATGCTTTACAATTGAGTATGCAGATATCAATGGCGTTAGCTTTTCGATTGATTTAGTTCCAGCAGTTAGCGATTCCGATGATGAGAAGGCAGCTCTAACTACAAAGGGATTAAGTCCGCAAATCGTTGACACAAGCATCGCTATTCCACGGCAGAATTCTGAAAAAAGCTATCGCTGGATATCTAACAATCCAAAAGGCTTTAAGAAGTGGTTTGATGAAATAAATGCTCCTTTCTTAATGTATGCCCCTAAATACGCAGAACGTGGTATGTTCGAGAATGCTTCTGTTGAAGAATTACCGAATGAAGTTCGACGCTCTGCTTTACAGAGAGTAATACAGATATTAAAGTATCAGCGTGATACATATTATTCCAAGCTCAAGCAATCGGATGGTGATGAGATTAAACCAATTTCTGCATTGATAACAACGATGACTGCTCAAATAGCATCAAATTATGTTAAAAAAGACTGTACTGTATTTGAATTACTTCGGTATGTGTTGGATAGACTTGAAATGTGTATTCACCAGACAGAAATGACATTTGAACAGTTTGCTTTAAAATATGATAATTCTCCAGTACTATCATATAAAAACGGGAAATGGGTTGTTCCTAACCCCGCTGATCCGGATGATAATCTGGCAGACAAATGGAATTCTGATGACAAAATACCGAAGACATTCTTTAATTGGGTTACCACCATAAAAAAGGATCTTTTTGAAGTAATGGCACAAAACGATGATAATCAATTTGGTGTTTTCATGGAGAATAGTTTTGCTGATTATGATCCTAACAATCCGATTATCAAAAAATACAGAAAGACCCGTGTTGCGACACCTATTAATGCGTCAACTGCTTCAAAACCATATCATTGCTCATGAGAATAAAGTATAATCAAATTCGACCACAAATTGATGAACTTCTTGCGTCTTATAGTGGTTTAAAGGAAGAAGATACTGAGAATAATTCATCAATTATTCTCACTGGAAGAATATCGATTAATCGTTCCTATAATAGTTTCACCATGGATAATGAATATGACGTAAAAATCCTCATTCCATTAAATAATGATGATTTACCAGATGTGTGGGATATTGGAGATAAAATTGATAAATCCTATATTCACCGATATTCGGACGGCAAGCTCTGCTTGGAAACAGATGCGTTTATGGCTTTATGCTTCTACAATGGATATAGTCTATTGCAATGGATGAAAAACATAGTTGAACCATACTACTATTCTTATGAGTATTACACACGATTCGGCGAGTTTCCGTTTGGCGATCGAGGACACAATCTTGATGGAGTAATAGAGACATATCAGCAGATATTCAACGAAGATAATGTTGCCAAAACTTATAAATTACTTCGGGCTATATCACAAAGAAAATACAAAGGACATTTACCTTGTCCATGTGGTTCAGCTATAATTACAAGGAAATGTCACGGGAAAAGCATTTTTCCGTTTATTAACGATGATTATTTGTTCTCTATTGCAAATAGAGATTATTTGAGAATATGTGAGGCGATAAGAGAGTATGATAAACAGTCAGGGGATTAACAATCGTCAAAACGAAGACCTGTTCTTGAAGATTCAGTATGCTTCAAGAAGGTACTTCAATGCTGCGGAAAGCATTAATTATTTGAGTTGGGCATTATGTATAACATCTGCTATGATGATATTTGTTCCTGATTCGGCTTCAAAACTCATCAGCATGGGAATTCCAGCATTATTAGAAGTATTGGCATTGATAACCTCTTGCGCTTTTAATCATATGTTGAAGAATGCTGCCGTTTTACGTAATTTTTTCGATTCTCATGTGTTAATGATAGGTGAGGATAATTATACAAATATTGGTACACAGAAATTAAAAGAAATAGCTTTAAATGCTTATCATAAGCATAAAAAAGAAGCAGATATTATCATTCGTAATACTGGTCGAGATAAACCGCCAGGAGTTAGAAATTGGTATGAGTTTAAGAATACTGTAGATGGTATTCAAGCTCAATTTGAATGCCAGAAACAAAATGTATGGTGGAATAAGAAGATGGTGAAAAATCGACTAATTATTTTACCTTTAATTTGGTTTTTACTGATTTCTTTGTTTATTGCTATGTTTGTTCTTTTCAAATCTGATGTATTGAGTATTGTTGTTTGTGCAATTGGAATAATCGTGAAACTAACGGAAAGAGTCTGGGAACATTATCATTATCATGAAATCTCAATTAAGATAGAAACTATTCAGAATCACGCAGAGAGAGAATTAACAACAGAAGTCATTAAAGAATTGCAGGAATTAATTAACAAAAGACGTGAGATTCCAGTCCTTGAAATAAATATTATTCACAAAATCAAAGCTAAACAATACTCTTCCTCATACGAGGAAACATCATAAAAAAGATTAGGCAGATACCTCGTAAAAAAGTATCTGCCTATTTGTTTTCATAGCTTGCTGTAAAGGTCTCTTATGGTAGTTGAAATAAAACTTCTATATGAGTGCAGTCTTTTTTTGACACCTCCTGTTTATTTAACTTTTATGCCGTTTCACTTTCCACATAAACGGACACGCTATCCTCGAAATTCCCATTAAACTCAAGCCGTATATCAAGGCTCTTATCATCATTCTGATGAACTACAATTCTATGGACAAGGATTCGCAGCTGTGCGTCTGACAACTCCCCTTTTTCGAGAATTTCATCAAGCATTTCTGCGGTGCTTTTTAGTTGTGTGTGTCGTTCCCTGCTGATCTTATCATATACTTTGCAGTCTGAAATTTTCTTTTCAAATTCGGCTATCTGCTCCTCACGCTTTAAAATCATATTGTTGTAGACCTCTGCGTGTTCACGGTCGGAGATACGTTCCATGATGATTTCTTCAATTTGATTTTTAATAACCAAAATCCTGTCGTTGTACTGCTTGATTTTCTGTTCGTAAATTGGTCTGTTACGCACCCATTCACGGACGATTCTATCGTACTTATCGCTCTCAGAAATAATTTTCTCTCTCCACTCAGTAAGCTCCTCAATCACCAATTTATCAATTTGACTTTCGTGAATACGATGCGGAGTGCAGTACTGTTTTCCGTATCGGTTGTAGCTGTTACAGGAGTATTCAACGTACGGAACACCGTTCAGACTTCGCTTTTTGGCGATTAGACTGGCTCCGCATTCGGCACATTTTATCATGCCCGAATAGCGGTGAATGACTTTACCTTCGCTTGCCCTCGCTCCCGATTTCAGACGGGCTTCAAGCAATATCTGAGCCTGTTTCCATGTTTCTTTATCGATAATCGCCGGAAGAAAATCTTCGTGTCGATAACGTTCATCTTTCGAAATAACCGACTTTGTTTTGTAAATTTTGCTTGTCACTGTCTTGTGGTTTACAAGCGTTCCAGTGTAAATTTCATTCTGAATAAGTCTTTTGACTGTGGTTTGCGCCCACAAAAACTTCTTGCACATCTCGGTTCGCTGAGCTCCTGCTTTGCGGTGTGAAAAATATTCGGGAGATTTAATTCCCCGGCTGTTCATAATTTTTGCTATCGCAACAAGCCCGTGACCGTTTATGTAAAGGCTAAATACTTCCCTTACAATATCGGCTGCCAACTCATCTATTTTGACTTCATCTGTATTTTTATCCTTGTAATATCCCATAGGAAGATTCACAACAAGTCCCGTTTTCTGCTTTTGTCTGATTCCGCTGCGGACTTTTTTGCTGATGTCTTTGGCATAGAAATCGTTAAAAATCTGCTTGAAACCAATAAGCAAATCATCATTTTCATTGAAGCTGTCTATTCCCTCTGTTACGGAAATTACTTTCACATTGTTCTGTCTGAGATGGTCAATGAACAATTCCGTCTGCGTTCGGTGTCGTCCCAATCTTGATAAATCCTTGACCAGAACAACATCAATTTTACCCTCATCGACCGCAATTTCAAGTTCGCCCAGACCCTTTCTGTTGAACGTCATTCCGGAAACATTGTCATCAAAGCTCTCTCCAATAATCTCGTGTCCATTTTGCTCTGCGTAATCAACAAGTATTTGCCGCTGATTTTGCAGACTGTTCATTTCCTCATCTTCATCTCTGGACAGTCGGTAATATAACCATGCTCTCATTTTATCGACCTCCTTTTAATTTGTCAGGCACGCTATGGTGTGCCTGCGGTACAACAGACACTACCACAAGACGACCTGAAAGTCCAGCGATTACGCAGATTCCAAAATAATTTCTACCTTACCAACAACATCACTGCTGTCAGATTTGGGCATACTATCTGTATTCAAATAATCAAGAATAATGGACTCCATGAATGTATCGAATGTTTTACTGTCGCCGTTGTAGATAACGGTGACGGATTTGATTTTGGGGATTTCTCTTTGTCTTTGCATTGTGTTATCACCCTCCACTTCGTTGTCTTAATTGTTAATTTTCGTGTAAACAAATCAGTTCAGTCCGTTCATATTTGAATTTTCGGTTCGTATTCGTTACGCTCCATCTTAGCTTTGCTGAAAATCAACAGCGTCCTCGTAATCGATAATGCCGTTGATTTTACGAACCTCATTCACACACATAGCATGAAGCTTATCCAGCGTTTCATCATCCACATCATTGATCGCCGCAGTTATATGTGAGAGCTTTCCCAGTTCAACTGCAACCTTAAAAAGCAGCCTTGCAAGCCGCTGTTCTGTACCTTTGATCTGTGCCTTGACCGTTTCGGTTATCATCGGCGAGAGGTAGTTTACCTCCTCCTGCTGACGAAGATAGCCGATGTAAAACTTCACAGCTTTCTCAATAAATTCTGTTTTCGAGGCACAGTTGTCCTCTTTATACTCCTGTTCAATCTTCTTAATTGTTTCCGGATGAAAATATACAGCCATTTTTTCTTTTGCCATAAATCCACTCCTTTTTCTCTTACGACTCCTGAAAATATGCCGATTTTACGCACATTTCTGCACTTGCGACCCCTGATTTTCATAAAAAGCCGTATTTTGACTCCATGAGGCGACCGCCGAAAATATGCACAAGGCCTGTGCTGAAACGTCGTATTTTCGGCACTTTTGCGGTCAGCTTTGCTGTCCGCTGTGAATGTCATGGCGGCTTCAGACGCCATGACTTTAACCTGCAATGAAATATTAAAGCGTAGAAAATTCAGAATTTGCATAAGTTGCCGCCTTACTTTTCATCGCTAAATCAAAGCTATTCTTCTGTATCGCCAACAGCGGCTCACAAATCGCTCGAGCGGTGCTTTTATTCTCTCTGTCGATAACTTTGCCCGACTGAAAATACGAGGGCACAAATCGGTTGACATTCGCTAATTTTTCAATTCCAACGGCGGAACTTTAATACCATGACTTGCAAGCTGAGTTCTAATTTTATTTGCGGACATATTCAAAACTTCATCAAGACTCATCAGGTTTACTTCAAAAGTCTTTTCGAGATTAACAGGGTCAGCGCTGCTGCAGGCAGGGACAGCATCATACTTAACAGGGACAACAGTTTTGGAAGTCCTTTTATTTTCATCAACACAATCAAACAGCGTATTTAAAGGCTTTTCCAAACATCTGATGTCAGTTTCAGTGACGGCAGGGTCAGCGTTTTTACACACATCGGGCATAAGTTTTTTGGCGGCACTGCTGTCACTTTTTAAATCATATTTCAGAATTATTAACCGCTGACCGTTACTCCTTTTTGAGTTAAAAGTTACGCCATAGCCTTGTAATTCATAAGCGTGACGCATCAATTCTTTTTTGATGCAGTTTGAAAATATTTCTTTGCAAAGAGTTTTGCTCAATTCAGTAGCAAGCTCTGTCGCAGAACCTTTAAAATCCTTTCGTTCCAACATAAGATCATGAACAGCAAAAGAAAAAAGATCAGGCTCGCTTTGTTTGAGCTCATCTGTAACGATCCATCGACTATTTTCAAAAACAAGAGCAATTTCTTGATTTTCAATATCACGACCAACACAGTACAACTTTGCCGTGCGACTTCCACGCTTCGTTTCAATTAGAATCATACTGCCATCGACACTTCCGCTCAGTCCTGTGCTTCCTGAAATCATATTGAACGGGTCGCTGTCAGAACACTTCCGAGTGTGATGCACAAGTACGATGGCAATTCCTAGCTTGTCTGCAAGGCTTTTCAGAACAGAGAGTTCCTTGTAATCAGAGCCATAACTGTTTTCAGTCGACTCACGAATCTTTTGCAGAGTGTCTATGAACACTATTTTCAGATCAGTATGATTAGATTTAAAGTCGCTTATCTGCTCCTCTAAGCCATTACCAATTGAATCAGACATAATCACAAAATGCAGTCTATCTGTAGGCTCGTCCGTCAGCTCGTATAAGCGTTTCTGAATACGCTCAAAGCTGTCCTCAAGGCACAGATACAAAACTGTTCCTTTTGAAGTTTCCTGACCTAACACTTTTTCTCCTTTTGCTATAGACATACAGATGTCGAGCGATAACCATGATTTTCCCACTTTGGGCGCACCTGCAAGAATATACAGACCTTGTGCAATCATATTGTCAACTACAAACTCGATCGGCTCGTACACAGTGGTCATAATCTCCTCGCAGGACTTTGAATCAAACTTCTTCATTTTATCAGTCCTCCTTTAAATTTATTGTATTTTAACTGTGCGGCGCATACAAGATAACACTGCGGCACTTTGATGAAAAATTTTTTAAGCAAACAAAAAAGCCTGCAAAGACTCTTAAATCTTTGCAGACTGCTTCAAGCTATATCGTCACTTCTATGGTATCGCAATATGATACTCTTGTCAAGGCCTTTTGACATCTTTTTCTGTTTTGCACAGGAAATTTATTTTTGACACAGGGGTCTGTTATGCATTTATGTCGTCGCAATGTGACATAGGGGGTGTATCAAAGCTGACAGGCAATTCTTGTGTGGTGTTGCCTAAAAATAATTTCACACATTTAAGCATTTTCCGTCGGAATGACTCTCAAATTCTTGTTTTCACCTATAAGTATATCAAGCATTAGCTTTGCACCGTCCCTGAATCCTGAGGCATAGTTTTCCTCTGAGCTTATAGATATTAAATTGCTGTAATTTTCACATATTTCATCAATTATTTTCATATTTTCTGATGAAAGCAGTGCCTTAAGTCGCTCTATCAAATCGTCATTTGACTTAAGCTGTTTAGCGTATTCTGAGCCTTTAACAAATTTTTGCGTTGATGGTGATATGTTTCCATAATATAGCTCTTTTATATTATTCATCGTGATTTCCTCCTTTGACAAGAAGTATATCACAACTTTATTTAAATTGCTATCACCAAATGCAACAAAATTAGTTGTATGATTATGTAAAATAAACTATATTTTCATTACATTCATATTAAATTTGAACTGTAGACATATTGATCTTATCAAATTGACTTGACATTTTGGTTTAAAAGCATTATAATACTAAATGTGAAGAATCCTTCACATTCTACTATTAAAAGGTATGTGTGAATTATGACAAATACAATTAAGGTATGCAGAGAAGAAAAAACAATAACGCAAGATATACTTGCTAAATCTATAGGCGTTTCCAGACGTTCTATTATATCGATTGAGAATGGACAGTCTATTCCGTCCGTAGATATTGCAATGAAAATATCTCAAGTTCTTGAAGTTCCAATAGATCAACTTTTTATAGTTGAAAATGAAAATATTCAATTAGCTAAGCATATTTTATTTATTGACTTGTTTTGTGGGATAGGCGGATTTAGATATGCTTGCAATAGATCGTTTGATAAACTTGGCATTGAAGGCGAATGCGTTTTTAGTTCTGACATAGACATATACGCCAGAGAAAGTTATAACGCAAACTTTGGCGAATACCCATACGGTGATATAACCAAAATCAATGAAAAGGACATTCCTGACCACGACTTATTGCTTGGCGGGTTTCCTTGTCAGCCGTTTAGTATAATAGGACTTGGCAAAGGTTTTAACGATACAAGGGGTACGCTTTTCTTTGATATTGCAAGAATTTTGAAAGAGAAGAAACCAAAGGCATTTGTGCTTGAAAACGTAAAACGTTTAGTTGGACATAACGGTGGAAAAACTTTTGCCACAATTATGAACGTTCTAAAAAATTTAGGTTATTATGTAGACCATAAAATTATAAACGCATTGGACTGCGGTTTGCCTCAGAAACGAGAACGTGTTGTTATCGTAGGTTCAACTAAACCGTTTAATATGAAATGGCCTGATAAAATTACTGATGGGAAAACTTTGACGGATATATTAGAATCTGACGTTCCTAAAAAGTATTATGCCTCCGACGCTATTGTTAAAAAAAGAAAATCTATGCACACATCTGAATATGAACTTAGCGTTTGGCATGAAAACAAAACGGGAAACATTTCTTCATATCCCTATTCTTGCGCGTTAAGAGCCGGAGCGTCTTATAATTATCTTCTAGTAAACGGTGAGCGCAGATTTACTCCCAGGGAATTACTTAGATTACAGGGATTCCCGGACTCGTTTAAAATTGTTGTCAACGATTCTCAAATAAGAAAACAAACCGGCAATGCTGTTCCTGTCAATTTAATTTCGTGCGTACTCGACAACTTTATTCCACTTATTTTTAACGATTGAAATTATTCTTTAGGTATAGACAACTTTTTCTTTTTGTGATATAATATTTTTTGAGGTAATGTGTCGCATAAAGGGAGGATAATTTATGTCTAACGAACCCAAATTAAGAACGGTCAATAAAGCGAAACCGCCATATGAATTAAATAAATTTCCAAAATCTTTTATAGACACGCTTGGAAAAGAGTTAGTATATCTTATGGCTACTAAAGATTCTTACTCGTTGGAGGGAAATGAGTGGGAGCAGATATTTGCTAATTGCATTAATGCGACATGGAAACCGTCTAACGTTGGATTAGACGATATCATACTTGGCAGTTGCTGCTGGGGCGCTAAGACGGTTATCTCATCGTCTAAAAATATACTAAATCAGAAGACGGTTAGGTTAATAAGCGGTCGTAATTCTCCGGCTTACTCCTTTGAAGAAGATAATATTCTTCATCAAGACCCGAATTATATTGGTCGTCTTGTGTTGGATATATGGAACGAAAGGGTGTCTGCCGTCAGACAAATATATAAGTTTGTTCGAACAGTTGTATTAGTTAAAGGTAAAACCTTTGATGAATTTATGGTGTTTGAAACCGACACTGTTCGATATGATTCCGAGTTATACGATTTTAAATGGAATAAGAAAAATAATTTAGAGGGATATAGCAAAGCTGACGGTAAACATTGTTTTACTTGGCAGCCTCATGGATCTCAATTCACAATTATTGAGGAAATACCGTCTAATTATATGGCTATAAAAGTGAAAAAGCCGGATAAACTTGATAAAAAACAGGTTTTAGATGCCGTAGGTTATGATAAAAATTGGATTACTTATCTTTCAAAATAATATGTGCGGTGATATATAATGGCGGATATATTTGATAAAGCTAAGCGTTCTGAAATAATGAAAAAGGTGCGATCAAAAAACAACAAATCTACAGAATTGAAGCTTATTCAGATTTTTAAAGAAAACAATATTCACGGTTGGCGTCGTAACTATAAGGTCAAAGGTCATCCTGATTTTGTGTTTCTTAACAAGAAAATTGCAATTTTTGTCGACGGATGCTTTTGGCACGGTCACGATTGCAGAAATACAAAGCCGAAAGACAATCAGGAATATTGGGATAAAAAACGAGAACGAAACATGAAACACGACAAAGAAATTACCGAATACTTTGAAAATAGAGGATGGACGGTTATTAGGATTTGGGAGTGCGAATTAAAAAACAAAAAAGCTCTTGAAAAATTAAAATGCATTTACTGAGAAAGGATCTGATTTATAGTGACAGTCGCACTTCAAGAATCATTTGGAATTCAATTTGAAGAAGATTATATACACAGAAATTATCGCTCAATAACTTCTACGCCCGATATTGCCTTAACTGAATTTGTTGCTAATGCATGGGATGCTGGCGCATATAATGTTTCTATATCTATTCCAGAGCAAAATGATAAAGAACCTGTTATATCTATCGAAGACGATGGCATTGGCATGACAGATGAAGAATTCAGCCGCAGGTGGATGACATTAAATTATGATCGCCAAAAGAAGCAAGGAAAAATGGTATCCTTTCCGGACGATGTTGATGATTATAATAGATTTGCATATGGACACAACGGCGTAGGAAGGCATGGTATGTTTTGTTTTAATAACCATTATACAATTGAAACTTGGAAAAACGGTCTATGTAATAAGTATGATATTGCTCTTTCTTGCGGAAATCAGCCTTTTAAAATTGTAAAACATGAAAATTATAAAAAAGAGGGGCATGGCACTAAAATCAGCACTTCTATTTGCAGAAATATGCCTGATAGTAATAAAATGATCGATATTATTTCTGCAAGATTTCTTTATGATCCAAGATTTGCTGTAAGTATTAATAACATTACGGTTAAATTGGAAGAGCAAAGAAATATTCAAAGCCAAAAGGATATCGAAATAAATGGAATAAATTTGCATATCACCGTAATCGACTCCACTAAAACGGCTGTTAATACTCAGCAAAATGGAATTGCATTTTGGGTTTGCAATAGATTGGTAGGGCAACCTGCATGGACAATTAATAATTATCAGTTTTTAGATGGAAGATGTAAAGCAGCAAAACGATATACCATTATTATACAAACGGATGACATGATGGATGATGTTATGCCTGATTGGACGGGATTTATTAATTCTGATAATATGAAACAGTTTTTAATTGACTTACGCCCTCATATTAATAAGATTATTAATATGATAATGGAAGAACAGATAAACGATGTTCAGCAAACCGTTATTAAAGAGACGTGGGATGAATTAGAAAAACTTACGCCTTATGAGCAAAGAGGAGTTTCCACATTCATTGAAGTTGTAACTGAATCAAATCCTATAATTAATCCGGATTTTTTAAAAAATGCAGTTGAAGCTGTAATAATAATGGAGCAGTCAAAAAGTGGAGAAAAGTTATTATCACAGCTTTGTAAATTGTCTTCAGACGATATGGACAGGCTCTCAGATTTATTAGAGACCTGGAACGTCAATGATATTTTAACTGTGATGAATGAAATAGACAGAAGATTAACTATTATTGAAGCAATAAGCAGAACTTGCAATGATAAAACTACGGATGAATTACATACGTTGCATCCGCTTATTTTAAGTTCTAGATGGTTATTTGGAGCAGAGTTCGATTCGCCTATGTTCGCATCTAATAAAACTTTAAATACTGTTATATCAACACTATTTAAAGATAAGAATTACGATGAAAAACAAGTAACTAATTCCAGAAAAAGACCGGATATAGTTTTATTAGATGATGGTACGTTTAATGCGGTATGCACTGATAGGATAGATACAAATGCCGGTGGAATTATGAAACCCGATCAGATTTTAATAATTGAATTAAAACGTGGCGGATTTGAAATTGAATATAATGAAGTTCAGCAAGCTATGAATTATATGCGCCAAATAAAAAAATCTGGAGTATTACATAAAAATTCTAGCATTCATGCTTTTGTTGTAGGTGCTACTATTGGTGATATTGATACTCGTCAAGAAAATACTAGCGGTATTCTTGATGTACTTACTTATAGCCAATTGGTTGAAACAGCTAAGATTAAATTATTTAGGTTAAAAGAACAGTTAAGCGAACATTATGATTCTATTGATGATAAAAGTTTAGTTGAAAAGGCATTAAACACTCAAAAACAGTTATCATTCAATAATATTAAATAAATTAGGTTTTTGTCCAGTATGATTTAAATATAATTCCACTGTCGTTACTCTACCCTTAGGTTCTTGTGCCGTAAGGTGTGCAGGTTCAAGTCCTGTCACCCGCACCAAAGGCAAAGTTACAGAATGTAATTTTGCCTTAAATTTTATAAAGTTTATTTTAAGGAGATAATTGTTTGAATAAAAATAACAGACCTGAGATAGCAGCGTAAACGGGAGGTTTGCGAATATATCTCACACAAACCTCTCGTGTTGCGTCAACAATTTTCAGGAGGAAAAACAATGAATAAAAATGACTATATTATTCGTCTGGAGACAACAGCCGACTACAGAACTGTAGAAAATATTAATCGTTACCATGAAAGTTCCGTTATAGAATCGCTTAACGATGAGGAAAAATTTAAACTCTTTGACGCAGAGTTTCCGCCTAAAATCAAGGCATGGCAGCCAAGTCAGGAAGAATTTTTCATACACTCTCACTCAGTTTTCAAAAATAACAAATAAAGTAAAGCCGACAGTTTTTGCTGTCGGCTTTTTTAATTTAATCACGGCTGACGGCAGTATAAACATAACAGTTTATAAAATTTTTTTAAAGTTTAAAGTCCCTTTCAAGGAAGCTTGGCTCAATAGTACACTTTAATATAAAGTGCATGATTTCCTGCTTTCCGGCAAAGTCATGGTATATAGTTCCAACAGATACTCCTACAGCTTTTGCAATATGGCTGATTTGAGTTTTTGAATACCCTTGCTGCAAGAATAATTTTACTGCCGCATTATGAATTTCTTTGATTCTTTCATTCTGCATTATCTCACCTCTTTTTATAAATGAATTGTTCATTCATATTATAACATATTTAATCCGGTATACGGACCGATCACGGATAAGCTTTTTATTAAATTAAACGATGAAATCAAAAACGAATTCATAAAAGCTGCCGAAGTGTTTTCATACAATTTAAAAAATGTGGACGCCGATTATACGTTTGAAAATTTTATATCCGACGCTTTTGACCTTTTAGAACGTTATGCAGTCGGTTGTCTTTTCATTGAAAAAAATAAGATGGACTGTACTGAGCTTGCGGAACACTATCTTTTGTATAGAAAAAAATTCATTTCCGCAATGACTGAATATGTTGTCAAGTTTATGGAAAAAGGAATTATTCGTCAGTTAAAACATCCGGAACTGACAACTATTTTAATTATCGAAACGCTTAGCTGGTGGACAATGGATATGCGCTATACTTCTTTTGAAACATTGAATATCCCAACTGAATTAGCAAAAGAAGTTTGCTTGGATAATATTATTTCTGCTTATAAAATATAAAATTTGCAGGCAATAAGTCCTGCTTATTTTAAAAGATATTTATGAATGAATGATTCATTTTATTAAAATTGGAGGAATTATTATGAAGGAAAAATTATTTTGTATCGGTATGTTATCAATAGTTTCATTATTTACAGGCTGCTCAAGTAATTCAAGCTGTAAAATGGTTAATCAAATGATCTTTGATTTAAATAGTGTAACTGAAATTACAATAGCGTATGACGAAGAAAACATCTCATTTTATGAGGGCAGCAATAACGAATTGCGGATAGAAGAATATATGACCGCTGACAAGAAAAGCTATTACGCAGAAGTAAGCGAGAAAAAAAACAGCATTCATATCAGCGAGGGCAGCAAACCCTTTTTTAGCGGTGATTTTGAACGGTATGTCAAGGTTTATCTGCCGTCAGAATACAATGCAAGTCTGAATGTATCTACTACAAACGGAGAAATCAACTTTTCAGATATTTTTATTCAGTTAGAATCTTTGTATGCTGAGAGTACCTCCGGTAAGGTTATTATTAACGAAGTCAATACCTCTGACATTCGTCTTATAACAACAAACGGAAAAATTGACTGTGGTAATGTAGCGTCAGATAAAATAACGGTACGCTCTACAAACGGAAATGTGCACATTCAAGCTTTAGAAGGCAAGGTAAGTTATACGTCTACCGGCGGTTCGCTGACTGTTGAATCAGCACGGGGAGGCGGAAGCTATAAGGCTGAAAATTCCGGCAAATTGAAGGTATGCTATGAAGAGTTATCCGACGACTTATATATGTTCAATAAAAACGACAGCATTAATCTGACGCTGCCTGAAAACCTATCCTTTGAATTTAAAGCAACAACTAAAAACGGTTCAGTCAGTGTACCTTTTAACGACGAAGTTTCAAAAAAAGATCGTACAACTAAGGGGACAATTGGTTCTGATCCGACTGTCAAAATAGAACTTGAATCACGAAACGGAAATATAAAGGTAGAGCAATAAAACGGTAAACAGACAGTTCTGAGAATTTTTATTTATTATTTCACCAAATTTTTTCAAATAAATTGTGCATAATAACAAATTTCTTAAAATAATTTTTCTTAATTGTATATTTTTATGCAAAAATATGTCCTTTTCTCACTATTTATAGAGGGACTTGTTCTCTACTATACATAAAAGGAGAAATTTGAATGACATTGGAAAATTTTAATTATCGTACTGATCCATTGTTTTTAAGAAATCAATTTGATTCTGCAAATTCATTTGGTATTCCGGATATTCCGAAACCAGAATTCACAGAAGATGAGCTGAAAAACCTACTTTTGCTTGGCTTCAATCAACTTAAAAAAGATAATGGAAAGCATACGGAGCGAATAATCCATTTCTTTTTGTATGACTACAATTTTGAAAAAATATGGAGTAATCCGGAATTGTATTTGAAATCTTTATCTCAATACAAAGGAATCCTCACGCCGGACTTCAGCATGTATCTTGAAATGCCTTATACACTTCAGCTTTACAACACATTCAGGAACAGATGGTGCGGAGCTTTTTTTGCCTCAAAAGGAGTTCATGTAATTCCTACAGTAAGCTGGGCTGATGAGAAATCCTTTGAGTTTTGTTTTAAGGGAATTGAAAAAGGCTCAATTGTAGCGGTTTCCACATATATGTTTCATGAAAGCGATCATCATAAGGATCAGAAAGAGTTATTTATTAATGGATACAACAGAATGCTTTCTGAAATCGAACCTGAAAAAATCATTTGTTACAGCGAACCTTTTTATGAAATGAAAGGGAATATTATTTATGTCGACTATGAATTAAGTTCATGGAAATATCTTAGCAGCAATATATCACCATATTTGACAAAACCAGACATTAATGATATAATAATAAAAAGTTATGGATATGTCTGCAAAGGCGGCGGAAGCGCATTCGGAGGAGAATGGAAGCCTAAGGACAAAAATTCTGAAAGGTTTTTAGGTGAACCTAATACTATAAAGGAAAACACTGTAAAAACAACCAAAGGCAGTTATGATGTCCTCGATTATTATAATAAAGATGGAAAAGCTATTGCTGAAAGACATTTGACAGATCACAATAAACCTCATAAACATTCCGATCCTCATGACCACTTGGTCGATTGGGATAAAAATTTTCCCGATATGAGTTCGCCAATAAATCATACCGATAGTATTATACCAACTTTTGAAGAATTTGTCAGTGAGCTTTTTGGAAAAATATCAGACTATATTACAGGAGATGAAAAATCAATGAAAAATTATGAATATAATCCCGATGATCATAAATTTGAAACACTGGGAGAATTTAAGTTTTATCTTTCATGCGGAGCAAATGTTGGATTCAAATACAATGGCGTAGAATACGGAATTGAAGGACATGAAAATAAATTTGAAATATGGATTTACAATGAGCGATTCCTTGCAGAGGATATAACCCTTGAGCAAACTCTTGATTTTGAATTCGATGGTGTAAAGCTGCGTGATTTCATTACTACGGACGATGTTGAAATTATTGAGAGAATAATGTAAATTCTCTGATTTTATTACAGGAGATGAAAAATCAATGAAAAATTATGAATATAATCCTGATGACCATAAATTTAAAACACTGGGAGAGTTTAAATTTTATTTAAATACGGGTTGGAATCTCGGTTTTGAATATAATGGTGTAGAATATGGCATCGAAGGTCATAACAATAGTTTTGATATCTGGATCTACAACACTAAAGATATAGCTGAGGGTATTACACTTGAACAAACCCTTGATTTTGAATTTGACGGTGTAAAACTTAAGGATTTTATTACCACTGATGATGTTGTAATTATTGAAAGACATATTTAATTTATTTATATTATATTTTAAAATACCTCCAACAATATACAAGGAGATGAAAAATCAATGAAAAATTATGAATATAATCCTGATGATCATAAATTTGAAACACTGGGAGAATTTAAGTTTTATCTTTCATGCGGAGCAAATGTTGGATTCAAATACAATGGCGTAGAATACGGAATTGAGGGGCATAACAATAGTTTTGATATCTGGATCTACAACACTAGAGATATAGCAGAGGGTATTACACTTGAACAAACCCTTGATTTTGAATTTGACGGTGTAAAGCTGCGTGATTTCATTACTACGGACGATGTTGAAATTATTGAAAGAATAATGTAAATATAAAACGAATCTTTCTTTTGAAGGATTCGTTTTTTTACTATTCAGCTGTTTTTTCTACCGATTTGTTCTTACAATAATATCACATAATTCTTACAATAATGTCACATAAAAAGTTAAAATGTAATGTAAATAGATGTCGGATATTCAGCGTTTCTGTTATAATGTATCTTGCAAAACGATAAATGAATTAAATTATTAATCAATTACAAAAGGAGTATGAACCCGCATGATACTGAGCGTTAAATTTATAAAAAAAATAACTTCCCGTTTATTAGTCGTTATTATGATTATCCTAGGTTTTTTTTGTGTTAAAGGTTACAATTTATACTCAGATACGATAAAACAAACCCCTATCGAAGATATAGCGGATAATATCCAGAGTCAGGATAACTTTACTTATTACGATGAATTGCCTCAGATATACATTGACGCTGTTATTTCTGCCGAGGACAAACGTTTTGAAAAACATTTTGGCATTGATCTATTTGCAATAAGCAGAGCGGCATGGACAGATATAAAGACATTTTCCTTTGCCGAAGGAGGAAGTACTATTACACAGCAAATTGCTAAAAATCTGTTGTTTACGCAAGAAAAAAAATTAGAACGTAAATTTGCTGAAATTTTTGCTGCTTTCGCATTGGAAAAAGAGTACAGCAAAAAAGAATTATTTGAAATCTATGTTAATACGATTTATTTCGGAGACGGATATTATGGAATTTATGACGCCTCTCAGGGGTACTTTGGAAAAAAACCGTCTGAGCTTACCGATTATGAAACTGTCATGCTTGCAGGTCTTCCAAATGCTCCTTCCGATTATTCACCAAACGATAATATAGAGCTTGCCGAAAAACGAATGTCAGCCGTACTTGACCGTATGATAAAATGCAAAAAAATCACTAAAGAAAAAGCAGAAAATATTATGAACGAAAATAACTAATCAAAAATAATTATGTAAATTATCTTGACAAGTTAAGAATATAGTGATATAATTTAAAAAATTAAAAAAGAGGAGAAATATAATGAACAAATTAAAAAAAATATCAATTCTTTTTGCGGCTGTTTTATCATTGACCATGCTGGCATCATGCGGCAGTGATTCAAAAGATACGAACAAGTCAGATAAATCAGACTCGTCAACTGCTGAAGATAAAGCTGTTTTTGGTTTTAAGTTTACTGTAAACGGCGATGAATATGCTGTACCTGCTCCGTTTAAAGACTTTGCAGATAAGGGTTGGGAATATGACGGCGAATCTGATGAAAAAGTTCCGGCGCATAAATACCTGATAGGCGCATACATAGAAAAAGACGACATGGATCCTTCAGTTTATATTATGAACGACAGTGACGACGAAATAAACGTAACCGAAGGAGATATATCCTGCATAGGTTTCGACCAGTTTGATATGAAAAACAACGAAATTAAATACGGTGATAACATTACAATGGGTAAAACTACCCTTGAAGAAGTAAAATCCGCTTTCGGAGAACCTGATTATGAAAATACTCTTGAAGATCTTGGTATTACAACAATAAGGTATGAAAAAGATATTTACATAGAAGTTGAGTTTAAATTTGATGAATCAGGCATTCTTAACGGTTTTACCCTTACAAATCAGCCTACAGATTTCTAATTAGTAAATACCTCAGGAATAAATTCCTGAGGTATTTTTTATAAACTATTCCGCCGACTTTACATGTTCTGCAAAAATACTTTGAATTTCCGAATATTCTCCCAGACCTTTCATTATACACTCAACCTCAAAACCTTCATTAATAAAATTATTTTTCCAGGAATCCTGACCAAGACCTGCCATATCGTTTGACGCATGATCTCCTGAAACTATCATAAACGGCATGAGCATAACCTTTTTATATCCTCCTGCTCTTACTTTTAAAATAACTTCGTCCAGTTCGGGTTCTGCTTCAACAGTACCCACAAAAACATTTTCAATTCCGCAGCTTCTGAATTTTTCCTCAAGTTCGGTATAAACTGTATTTACGCTATGCTCAGTTCCATGTCCCATAAAAACGGCTGCCGTATGTAAATCTGCAAATTTTTTTACTTTATCGGAAAAAATATCAACAACCTTCTCAAGATCCTTATCTGATGTAAGAAGAGGTTTGCCTATTTTCATAGATTTAAATTTATCCTCATAGTCTTTTAAAATTTCAATCATTTTGTCATTTTCAATACCGTTAATAATATGAGTAGGCTGAACAATAACTTCTCTGATACCGTCGGACAACAGTCTTTCCATAGCTTGTTCAACACTATCGACCTCAATACCGTCATGCTCTCTTAATTTATTTATTATAATACGGCTTGTAAATGCACGGCGTATTTCATATTCCGGAAATTCCTCCGCTATTTTTCTCTCAATACCGCCGATTGCATTTTTTCTTGCCCTATCAAAACTTGTCCCGAAACTGACAACAAGAATAACTCGACTTTTTTCTGTACTTTTCATTCTGATTTTTCCTTTTTATTTTTTATTATTCTAACATGAATTTTTTACAAAGTCAACCAGCCTTTTGAAAAAGGCTGGGCGAAAACTTTTATACCGTCTTTAGTTTGATGATTTAATCTATATAAGGCTCGACAGGTGAGTAAACAGAGGATTGAAGAAAAATTTGAAAAAGG